>Ga0256407_10002339_pt1 | contig 36562 bp, 52 predicted proteins | sample RumenRJG_04DNA_FD_193489 | JGI IMG/M metagenome (GOLD analysis project Ga0256407, IMG submission 193489) | Bovine rumen microbial communities from Lethbridge, Alberta, Canada - RJG_04 | ecosystem: Host-associated > Mammals > Digestive system > Stomach > Rumen | place: Canada: Alberta...
CGTTGCTGACGTTGATGTACGTCTTGCTTCTGCTTGTCTTGATTTTCATCTTCTCTCCTTTGTCAAACGATATCGGGAAATCCTGTCAAGGATTTTCCGGATCCTATATTCGTAGGATATAGGATCCGGGAAATCCTGTCAAGGATTTTCCGGATCCTATATTCGTAGGATATAGGATCGCGTCATGCCTGGCTTCGTACCAGTTCGTCGAGCGTAACTCCGAAGAAATCCGCGATTTTTATGAGCTTGTCGACTTTTGGCTGGCTTTTTCCACTTTTCCATTCCGCGAATACTACCGGAGATAATCCGGTCTCTTTTGCTACATCCGAGTCTTTGTAACCTTTTGAGTCGCGTAATTCCGTATATTTAGCGTACATCTCCGTCTCCTTTCCCTTATGTTGTAGTTGTAAAGTTTCGGATTTTCTAATAAAATAATGTTGCGGACATGATTTTTTAGAAAACGCTAACTCTATGTTTCATAGTATAATTAGTGTTTTCTAATTTGTCAACAACTTTTTTAGTATTTTCTAATGAAAGGGTTTTTATTATGTTGACTTACGAGGAATATGCTAAAATTCGTGACTCGAAAGGCTTGCGAGATTCTGATGTATCGAGATTGGCCGGTGTTAATCCGACTACATTTTCAGAATGGAAAAAGGGCAAGGCTACTCCAAAGTATGAAAAGATGACAAAAATAGAACGTGCTCTCGGAATTGTTTATCTTTATACAGAGGGCGATTATGGAGTTATTGAAGATCCTGCGCCCGCTGCCTTTGTTCTTTCCGATACGGAGAAGCAGATCATCGAAGCGTATCGCCGGATGAGTCCAGAGTTGAAAACAGCCCTGCACGGTTTCATGGGAATAAAAGGGGATGCGGATGTATCCGAAATGGTCGGGCGATCTACCGGTACATCTGATTGACAGGAGGGCATATGAGAAAAAAATATAATTATTCAGCTTCCTTCACTTATAATGGCAAGCGCTACTATGTGAAGGCGGACACTCTGGAAGAGCTTTATACGAAAAAAGCAAACAAAAAAAGAGATCTGCAGGAGTGCGCTGTTGTATATGATTCTGCCGTTCCTGTCGATTCCTGGGCTGATATTGCGTTCGATACATACAAGGGCGACGTGAAGGGTCTTGAGGATATAAAGAAGCGTTATCGTAAGTATGTGAGCCCTCATATTGGCACGCATCCGATCGGGACTGTCCGGGCCGTTGAATGCCAGAGCATTCTCAATATGTGTTCCGGTATGTCGTACTCTCACTGTGAGAAGCTTCGTCAAGAGATCGTTTTTCTGTTCGAGACTGCAGTCGATAATCAGCTGGTACAATTCAATCCGGCCAGAAAAATAAAACTCCCTGACTGTAAGAAGGGGCAGCGCCGGAGTATTACGGACAACGAGCGAAAACATCTGCTCGCGGTTTATGAGAAGGATCCTGCATATCTTCTTTTTATCGTAATATTGAAATGCGGATGTCGTCCGGAAGAGGCCGTCAATCTGATCGGCCGCGATATCGATCACGAGAATCGCCTGCTGCATATTCGGGGAACGAAGACGAAAAACTCCGATCGGTATGTTCCTATCCCTGACGAGCTGTATGCGACCATAAAGAATGCGAAGCCGTTTGAACCGGTCTGTGTTAATCGTGAGGGCAGGAAGCACTCTGAGAGTTCATATAATAGGTTGTGTGCGCATCTTAAGCGCGACATGAATATTGATATGGGGTGCAAGGTATATCGTAACCAGCTGATCCCTCCTTTCCCTCTAGCGGACGATTTTGTCCCGTACTGCCTGCGGCATACGTATTGTACCGATCTGTGCAAAGCAGGGGTTGACGTCCGGACCGCTCAGCGTCTTATGGGCCACGCGAATATATCTATAACTGCAGATATTTATACTCATATCGATGTGAATGATATTATCCGGGCCGGAGATCTGATCCGAGAATATAATACCGTATCAAAATGAGAATGTTTCCACACCGTTTCCACACTTGAATGTACAGAAATGTACAGAAATGTATAAAAATCTTTTCGGAGACGGGCAAAGAAAAAAGCCCAGGGATGTTGATTTCCCTAGGCTTTTTTGCTTCTGAGACACGGGGGATTCGAACCCCCGACAACCTGATTAAAAGGCAATAAAAAACGACGATTTTATGCTGTTTTCAAGGTATTTTCCACGTTTGCTTCCACGTCTTCTTAACATATTATATCAAGATCTACCTTTCCGTCAATTCCCGGAAGACGTCCATTGTGTGTGTACTGCCATCCGAATATATTATTGCCTTTCGGCATACGGGATTCGTCGAAGGATCCTGTGTCGTTCTTTTCTGTCCGCGCTATCCAGAGCAGGAAGTTGTCCTTGAGATAGTCGGTTATCATGTTTTTGTACCAGTTGAGGTCGCAATATATTCCGCACTGGAGCCCTGCCTTGTTGCATTCGGTTATGAATGCAAGGGCTACGGATTCAAGGCCCTGCTTACCGAGAACAAGCTGACTCTTGTCTTCAAGGTCGAGCCAGATCATCATCTTGCGGTTCCGGATCAAGTTGATCACGACATTCGCTTCGATTCTTGCCTGATCAGGATTGAGAGCGTATGAGAGTTTGTAGCAGCTGTAGTCTATCCTATGCGATACGCATTCGGAATAGTTTCTCTCGAAGTATTGATCGACGGATCCGTTCCTCGTCGTCGATCTTATGACTACGAAGCCGATCCCCGCTTCCTTGATCTTGTCATAATCGATCACGCCCTGGTATTTGCTTACATCCATACCCCACTGATATTTCTCGGGCGGGCGCTTCACCTGCTGCTTCGCCTGCTGCTGTTGCACCGGTACAACTACGGATTTATCGTCATACTTCGGAACTCCGAATCCCCGTATGTATTTCCCATTGATATTGATCACTCTTTCGTTGACCCCGTCGCTCTTGTTGCCTTCGACGACATAGATCTTGCCGTCTTTGACTTTCTCTACTACCCCGACGTGTTCGGGATCGCCTGTATCGTCTCCGATACCTGCGTCCTGCCAGTCGTAGAATATCCAGTCTCCCATCTCCGGAATGTAGGCATCGTTTTCAACCCAGCATCCAATCTTCTTGAAGAGTTCTATCAGTTTTTTGCACGAGCATTCGATCGGGATGATGTCGGTGTATCCGCATTCGATCGCTGCGGCCGATGTTGTTGTAGCGCACCAAGGATCCGTGTACTTGACTGCGTATCCTCTGGGAAGCGGTTTGTGATTATTGTATGTGTCGATGATGTGCTTATGAACTGCATCGCCTTCATGGCATCCGAGCCAGGAACGCATCTTATCAACTATCGCCTGTCTGTTATGCATATGATCAACCTCCGTTCGTGTTGTGCTTTACATAATTGACTATTCCCTCTATGACTGCGTCTACCTCGGCCTCATTCAGTCCGAGGCCGAGTTTTTCCATCTTTTCGTTGACAAGGCTTAGAACGTACTGTTTTTTCAGTTTCCACTCTTCCGGGCTGTACAGCTGTTCTGCAGATCTGACCGCCTGCTCGCAGAACTTCTCGAGCTCTGTGAGTTTCTCGTCATTTATCTTTGTCTTGAGCCACGGTATCACGTACGCTGATACAAGCAGCACTGCGATTGTCAATATAGATTCAGTTATCTTCGTTATCATTTCCGGTGTCATTGTTGTTATCTCCTTTGTGTTTGTACTTTGCTATCTGAATGATCGCGGCGGCGAAAACCTCTACTCCGGATCCTCCGAGAACCATTGAGATCAGCGTGTCATACTGCCAATCCTTGATTGTGTAGATCACGATCGTTGATACGATAAAAACAAATAAAAAAGATGCTAATATGATTAGCACCTTGTCGAGTGTGTTCAGTTTCATTCATGTGCCCTCTTTCGCAGATATTCGTCAAGATCATCTTTTGCGTCCGTGACCGGGCCGTTGCATCCTTTTTCCTTAAGTCCGGCCAAAACTGCCGACATACACTCAGTCAGGATGAACAGTTCTGTTTTGATCTCCTGGAACTTCGCTTCGTTGTCGCAGTGATTTTCCTTGATCTGTTCCTCCATTTCTTCAAGCTTCGCGTCGTACTTTTCGTATATCTTATCGCGTTCTGCCTGTATGTTTTTTAACATCTTGCCTTCCATATCGTCCCACTTTTGCCTTTTGTCATGCCATTTATTCACGGCACCTATAATCTCGGAAATAGCCTTAATGCCCACCCATGCTGCCGCTATTATTCCGAGTATCCGCAAAATGAGATCAAAGGTTATTGCCTGTTCCATATTCTTTTTCCTCCAGTTCCCGGAGTCGTCGCTCCTCTTTTTCGATGTTTTCGTGCTGCGCGAGCCTGGCGACGAGGTCATCGCAGAGTCTGCATAATTCTTCGATAACCCTCTCCTGCTGCTCGGCTATCGCCTGCCATATCATTCTTCCAACCTTTTGACTACAGTTCCGTCCTCAAGCACTTCGTATCCGTCTGCATCCAGGATCTCAAGGACCTGTGGCTGTAGTTTCTTTGGGACCTGGTTAAAATTGTTAAAATTCTCGTTCGGATTTTCCAGTCGTTTAGCCCATAGTTTCGCCATGTTATCACTCCTCTCCGTAAACTATTTCTGACATCTCAAGGATCGCGTCGCTCACGTCCGAGATCGCCTGCTGTATCAATTTCGCTGCCTTCTCTTCCTGGGATAGTGGCGAGAGTGCGAACTCATATTTTTTGTCCTTGAGCCCCCAATAATTATGTTTGCACGCTCCGAGCTCTCTTTCTTCTCCGTCTTCCATAACGTATGAGACATTGCTCAGGGTGTTATCATTGAAGAAGTCATCCTCGATCTTTGTTTTCGTTTTGAACGTGTCTCCATTCCTGTCGGCCTGGACCTGCGTTCCGTCTCCGAATGTTAAAGTGCATTTTCCAATATCCATAGCTGCTCCTTTCTGAAAGTATTGTGTATTATTTGTTCTCTGCCGCATCTGCAGTAGAATTCTTTGTCAGGAAATAAGCTGTCGTACAGTTTGTCCATGCTCGATATGGTTCTTTTGCAGGCGTTGCAATCTTTGACTACTCCGTTTCTCCACGATTTGTATGCGTTTCTTATGTCGAGCTCGCTTATCACTCCCTTGTCGTAGAGAATTTTATACTTTTTCAACCTTCGTCGTTCTCTTACGATCTTGCTGTGCGTAGGCCGCTTGATTATCTTGCCGTTGGTCACGTTGTACTTTATCTGCATGAACGTGAATCCGCGCCGGAGTTTTGTGATGTGGGTCTTCCTTTCATTTATCTCCAGCTTCAATCCGATCAGCTGTTCCTTTATTCCGGCCAGGATGTCTCGCAGTTCTTCCTTGCTCTCGGATAATATGAATATGTCATCCATGTATCTTCCGTAGTATTTGACTCTTCTTACGGTCTTTGCGTAGGTATCGACCGGGGATAGATAATATATTGCGAAGATCTGCGGAGCTTCCGATCCGAGGTTCAAGCCTCTGTCCATCGATGAGTCAATGATGTGATCGATCAGATCCATGATCTCAGGCGTTTCATGTACCCGTTTATGTACCAGCTCCTTTAATACGCCATGATCGATACTGTCGAAGTATCTCCGGATATCTATCTGCAGGATGTATCCGTCTTCTCCGTGTTCCTGTATGAACTTCCGTAAAAGGATTGCGATCCTCTTTCTCGCGAATGATGTGCCTCTGTTCTTGAGGCTTGCGTAATTGTCATAGATCAGAGGTTTTGATAACTCCGGCACCAGAATGTATTTGCAGAGAACTTTTTGTATAACTCTGTCCCGGATGGCCGGAGCCTCAATGTGTCTGAGTTTACCTCTCTCGGATAATTCGAATCCGTTTGTCGGGCTTGTCCGGTATGTTCCGTTCCTGAGATCTTCCTGTAACTGCGTATTGTTCATCAGCAATGCTGTTTTATATCTCTGGGTGCTCTCTTTCCACTGAGATATTCTTGAGCATTGAGCGAATGCTTCGTTGAGTTTGTCAAGGGTTGTCAGTTCTTCGAGTGTCATGATCATCAAGCGTAGGCGCGTAACAGCGCCATTTACCGTAGTAAGACGCATCACGCCTACATATTTACCCGTTATGGGAAGGTCAGATCCTCCTTATAGATTCCGTATATGGTCTGCCCGATGACAGTGTAGCGGAATCTCTAATCCCCGAGGCCCGATTCGTGTTGACCGGACTGTTGTTGTTCGCATTCCCGTTGTTGTTCGCATTGCAGGCGTTGGCGGCCGTGTAGGATCTAACCTAAATCATTGAACCGTTTGCCGTCTGACTTTCGCCATGACTTCAAACAGTTGATTTCGTGTACTATGTTCTTTATTTCGATAACGTATTTGTCGTCTTTTACGCGGAGCTCACGCATTATGAGCTGATACTTTGTCAGCAAATCAAAACAGAGTCCGATCGCTTTGTCCTGTTCCAGTCTCCTAGCTTCGAGCTCGGATCGGTATTGAGGATATATTGAGTTCGCTATCCGTATATGTGTCCCGAGCTTCGTGACGATCTTAAGGATCTCGGAGCTCATGACGCGAATGTAGTCCTTGTACTCTTCGCGCCGTTTCTTATCCGCTCCGAAATTGTTCTTTATGAGCTTGATCGCATCGTCATATACCTTGAAATAGGTGTTATCGAATTCGACCTTGCTTTCTCTTCTGTCCGTTTTATTAACCGACATCGTTCTCCTTTATGCGAGGGGACAGGCCCCTCGCCATGTTTAATGCAGTAATATAAGCCCCGAGGCCCGATTCGCGTTGACCGGACTGGAGTTGCCCGCAATCCCGCGGTAGTTCGCCCGGCAGGCGCCGGCGGCCGAATACATGTTGCACAGCCATATCGCGGTGTTGCCATATATCTGATTGAATCTGTATTTATCAAATATGGCTAATTTCTTATTGAACGCATACTTTTGATAGTCGTTCCCGGAGAAGATATTCGAACCGTATATCTCTACCTCTGACGGCGTGTGGATGTATGTCTGCGTCCATTCGCAAGCTGCGAAGGCTTTCGTCAAGTACAGCTGATGTTCTATCAGATGCTCTAATCCGGTCGAACCACCAAAGAGAGCTTTCATGTCAGCCTTGATCGCGTTGAGGATATCTCCCTTCGTGTAGGTGTAGAGTGCTGACAGATTGTAGCCGACGCTGGTGATGTCTGCTGCGCTGTGCCACTGCCTGTTGACCATCGAATCTACAAGTATCGAGACATGGTGCGTACCTACAACCTCATAGGAACTATATCCGCCGTACCATGTATCCATGTCAGCTATGTAATATCTGAGCTTGACGCTGACCGTCTGAGTGGTCACGTTTCCACTTGAGTATGTCTGTGTAACGAGGCTTCTATTTGTCGGGCTTTCGAAATAGTCTCCGATAGAGTATCCGTACTTTGCAAGATCCTGATCGGCTATGGCGTTCAGGAGTGATGCTCCGCTGTCGGCCTGGATCCTCGAAGTGATATTCTGGGGAGTCCTTCTGTTTACAGCATTGAATATGTCTTTGTCGAGCTTTCCGGAAATATCCACGAATCCGCCGAAATCATCAAACTTGTAAACCGGAGGATTTACCGTGCCTCTATTGATGTTGATGACGGCTATATGGGAGTCAACCGGGATCGTATCTCCATCATGGTAGGCGGAAGACCAGTACAGTGCAGCTTCTCCCGATCCGATTGTTCCTTCCGTTCTTAATGTGAAGAAGGCATCTTCGTAATCTTCTGTAAGGAATGTGCTCGCATACGTTATGAGATCGGCATAGTTTATGGATCCGGCGAATCTTACAAACTCTTTTCCGATGCTCTTGTTTTCCCATTCGTCGTTTGCGGCATTGTATCCCAGGTACTGCAGATCCGTAGGCGTTCCTATATTGATGACCATGTTAGATATGGCATCTTTTACGCCTTTTCCGCTTATAGGATCCTCTGATCCGGCGCCCTGCGAAATATAGGTCTGCTTTGTTATGTTTGATATCGCCTTGTTCTTGAAAATGAACTTTGACGGGTCTGTCGGGTCGGCTTCGGTAACAAGTATCTGGCCCGCTGCTTCGGATACCATATCCACGTCATCAAGATCTGACATCTGTGAAACTCCTCCGCCGGATCCGGATATCGTGAAGTCGTATATCCATGTAGCTGTTGATGCATCGCCTCCGCTTACGCAGTGATACATAGCGCCTTCCGTCTTGTTCCAGTACGAATCGTTCTCAAGTGCGTTCGTTATCCCGGATGAAGGGAATACTGTCGGATTGACAACTTTGCCGCTGATGGCCGTACCATGAAATGTGCGGTTTCCGTCTATGCCGTTTGTTACCGTGAACGTCCGTGATGTGCCGTCGTTGAAGTTGATCGTGTATGTGTCAACTTTTCCAACCGATACAGGGCCTGTGATCGAAGTGATTCCTTTGCCGTTCTCGACATCGAAGTCAAATGTCGTGCCGTTCGTGAACGTGATTCTGTAAGTATCTGTCAGCACAGAAGTTCCCGTTTTTGCTATGCTCTGTATTCCGTTTCCGGTTTCGCCTTTTATATTGCCTTCAAGGTTCCAGGTGTTTGTTCCGGTGCATTTCCACAGATCCCAGGTATTCTTGTTGAGATAAAAAGAATCCTCGAAAAATCCTGTGCTTGAGCTTGTCGGACCTGTTACGGCTGTTCCGACCGTCAAAACTACTTCTCCGACTTCATTGATAAGTTCAATCGCATCATGGATCGAACCTCTTACATCCTCGCCGTACACGGCCTGCATAATTGCTTGTAGGTAAGCTGAAATATTAGCCATTTGTTCTTTCCTCCTTAACCATCTGGTATATTGCTCAGGTATTTATCCCAAACTTCATCTCCATCTCCATCGTATCGGACTATTCTTCCGTTTCCATATATTCGGATGCCGTCCAAGCAGGTGTCGTGGCTGCCGCTATTGGATATCTGGATATATCCGTACCTTTTATCTCCGCTTGAGCCATTCCCGACTATGTTCACTATGCCTTTGCCGGCATATCCGCATCCGATATGGTATCTCGATAGCTTTGCGTCTCCTACTTGGAGATCATCTCCTTCTATAGTGAATCCGCCTACACTTCCGGATGATGCTTGGATTTTTCCCTCGATATCTGCATCGTTCGATGTTATCTTTCCGTTCTTGATCCGCGTGTACTTCTTACTGCTTCCCGTACCACTTTGATTGCGGATTCCATTTGTGCCTACATAGGTGCCCGCTGCATCCGTATCGACTCCATTGCAGCCGTTGTAAATTGACTGTGTTCCTATGTGCCATCCTGCCGATCCGTTTCCTATGTATCCACTCTTCGCGGTCATCTCTCCGGCGTTCGAGACATGGAAATTACCGCTTCCGAGATTGATATCGCCTTTGTCAATATCGATTCCGTCTGTGCTCCATCGGCCAACTCTGTTTGCTGCGGCTGTGCCGTTTCCGTCATACATGGTTATGCCGGAACGATCCCAGAGGCCAACCAGAACATTTGAGGAATTGTATATCTGAATGACACCGTTTTTGTATGCCCCGCCTGCTGATCCTCCTAGTGCCAGTGTTCCGCCTCTCATACGATCAGCTGACATAAGCCCGGTTGTAATATAATCAGCGACTATCTCTCCTGCCATTGTGATGGCTATCTTGGCTGTAGCTCCGGACCATGCCGCGGATGTGTTGCTTCGTTCCATGTATCCGAAGCCGTTCTGCGACCATCTCCATCTTTTTGTTGATTGCGCTATAGTCTTAGCATTGCAAATGTTTATAGCTTCAATATTGGCGTTGTTTGAATCGTATTCAAACACCACGTATCCGCCCTGTGTCTCATCAAGGAGCATGGCCAGGGCATTCTTTTTGGCTGCCTTTAGAATGCTGGACTCTGACGGTATCTCCTCGACTGCTTTGGCCGTGCCTGCGAGCTGGCTTGTGAGGGTCCTTCCGGTTTGTACGTGTCCTGATAGCGTGATCGTGTTCTTGTCTATGTTCTGGATGTCTCGCTTGATCTGTGTGACGTATAGCCTTTGATCTATTGCGAACGGTTTTGCAATTATCCGGACTGAATCCCCGATCTTGATCTCTTCCGCCGCTTCGATCTCTGCCAGATCCATAGCTTGTACTTCCATAGTCAGCTGTGGCTGGCAATATCTTGACAGATAGGATGCTGCGAGAGCATTGAGTGATGCCGCTGTTGTTACGCCATTAAAAACGACCGCCCTTGCGTGGCGGCCGTATGTTGCGATTGATGCGGCATTTTGTATCGTATTCCCTTGTAATCGTTGTGCATAGTCTTCGTATACCTCAGTGTTGTCGAGCTCGTCTCCGTACGGTGTCAGAACGTTCGTGAGGTTCTTGTAGTCCATTTCCTTCACGTAGTCGAGCAGATTGTATCCGTACTCTATCGGCTGATCCGAGGCCACTCCATAATCGGATAATTTGACGATATCAATGTATCTTTTTATGACTCCGTTTTCTTTTTGTCTTCTTACCCTTATGTATCCGGTTTCGCTTACGGCGTTACATATGCATTCTCTCAAGCTCTGGAGTATGCTCCATTCGTACTCCGTCGTCCAGTTACACGTACTCGAGCTTGTAACGTTTGTTATATACCCTGCGAGGAACTGTCTTTCCGGCGTGGAGCTTCTCGTTGAATTGTATGCTGCTATGGCTGCCTGGAATCTTTGAGCGTATGTCTCATTCGTAATCTTTGCCGGGGCTATGAACTCATCTCCCAGCCACGCGAGATCTTCTACTACGTAAATGTATGCGATCTTTGCGAAATCATGTTTGACTTCTCGGATTTCCCCTCTCCAGACCTCCATTTTGTTTTTGTATATCGTGATAAGCTTCCCGCTCGTCAATTCAGAATATAGAGGGTTGTCGGGCGGTACCTGAAACTTGAACTCCCCGGCAAGCCCGATATTTTCTCCGTTTTCCGTGCCGAAGATCTGAGCCTCTTCTGATCCGGGATAATATAGTATTTTGTCTCCTAAGTTTACCTGATACATTATAGTGATCCGCTCCTATATACGATCTCGACTTTGGCCGAGCCTGTGAATGTCAGTGTTACATCTTCGTCGCCGCCTACCATGATCGACGGTATTCTATTTGTCCCGACTGCCAGATTGTAGGTGTCTCCGTCGTATGTCACAGTGAATGTTCCGGAGGTCTTGTTTGATACAACTATGTCCGGAGTAGTCGGCATATGGCCATGAGGCAATGTTATCGATCCCGATCCGCTTACTGTTATTGCTCCGATGTATGTGATCATACCAGTCTCAAAATTGAACGGATCCCACAGCCACGGTTCTGTAGACGATAGCAATGCGTATTTGTACGGGTCGGCGATAGGCACGTTTACAGTGAATGTCCCTACCGAGAGGTTTGCGTTGAAATTGTCTATCTCTACTCTCCCCCTCCAGAAATAGCCTGGATCGTTATCGAATATGAACTGGCATATCCGGCCGTTTATCTTGTTTCTAAACTCCGACATGACTCCATCCCAGTTCTTTTTCTCGCGGATCCCGGCAAGGACTATCTTGAGCGGCCGGGATGTGTATATCTGTCTTCCACTTATTACTTCTGACAGATCAAGCAATCCGTTTCGACCGGGGATCTCGATGTACCGCGTGTACTGCACCGGTCTTCCGATGCAGTCTGCGTTTTGCACATACAGTCCCCAGTCTTCAAGTGTGTGGTATTCGTTTTGCGTGCCCTCTACCTTTATGGTGACGGCGTTATAATTGAGTTTGCTCATTTTTACCTTCCCAGTTCTCTGTTGAGTTCCGTTGCAAGTTGTGAGTTGATCTTCGCCGCTATTCCGGAAACATTTACGCTGTCGGCTGCATTCTGCAGGATGTTTCCGAGGGCGGTTCCTATCTTCGAATCTCCATCCTTGAGGCCATCGACTATCGAATCAACCATATCCTGTCCCATCTGGCTATATTTCGACGACGTCCCTCCGGTTGTTGGCATTCCGATTGCATCACAGGCTTTCGAGAATGAATTCTCCATAAGTTTTTCAGACGCATCCTCTACCAGATAGGTGTTATCCTCTATCGTTTTTGCCTGATCGTCTATACCTTCTTTTGTTAGGTTCGAGATGTCGGTGTTGAAAGTTTCCTGCCCGGTTTTCCTCTCTCTCTGATATTCGGTCCACAGGACATTTGAATCCTCTACGAAACCTTGTTCCTGTAGTTGTATCGATTCGTAGATATTGTCGGCATTCTCTATTGCTTTGAGATGTTTCTCCCACGTTTCCGTGAGCTGTTTCACTTTCTCTTTACTGGCTTCCGAGTTGTCGGACATACTCTTTAAGCCTTCGACGAAATTATGGAGCTCCGCAGCTCCGTCTACGCCGACGTTGGCCATTGCTCCGGCAAGGTCTTTGAGGGCCGGATCTACGTCTTTGTCTATGATCTCGCTTTTTAGATAAGCCAGGTCATCTGAATACTGGTTTACGCCTTCGGTCTGTTTGTTCCAGTTCTCCTGCATCTTGGACAGGGTGAGGTCCGACTTTTTATCCCACTCGTCGAAGAGCCCGATCTGTTTATCGATCGCCTCATTTGCGGCGGATGTGGCATCTTTTATGGCGTCTTCTGCATCTTTTACCTTTAGTGAGGAATCATATACGACGCCAAGGCTGTCTGTACGCTTTTCCTCGGTCTCGTTTGCTTCCTGCGACTTTTTCGTATATTCCTCGACGGATGCTGACAGTTCGTCTATAGTCGATTTTGTATCGTCGTAGACTTCCTGAGCTTCTCTATGCTTTTCGGTCAGCTCCGCAACTCTCTCTCTGGCATTGTCGTATCCCATCGCAGCTTCTGTGATACCGTTTGCAAGCTGCTCCTCGTACATCGCCATTTCTTCTTGAGCGGTTTTGAGTTCGTTGCTCGACTCCTCGAGAGCTTTCTCGGCTTCCGCCTGATCCTTGTATGCGTTCGTAAGGGCTTCGACGTTTGCCTGATATTCCTGCTCCTCGACCATAGCCTCTATCTGGGCTTTGATCGCGTCGGTTCCTTCGTTTATCGCATCCGCGTTCTCCCTGTATGCTGCCGAGCATCCCGGGAGAATGGTGTTCAGCTCTGTTGTTATATTATTGAGTTCGGATAGCTCCTCTTTTGAGAGGCTTGCCTTCTCTGAGAGATACGTGTACCTATCGGCGAGTTCTTTTATTCTTTCGATATTTGTTCTGTTTGTCTCGGCCGTTTCCTGGTGAGCCTTGTGAGATTCCGTGAGTGCGTTTACTGACTCTGTTATTTTCTCGGTTGCATTCTCGGAAGCTGCGGCCAGTCCCACGAGCGCTCCTGTGGCCGCTGCTATTCCCAGAGCGGTGAATACCTGCGCGGCGCCTACTGCGTCACCGAAGGCGAGCCTCAGTATTCCCATTGCGGCGGCGGCTGTGGCTGTTACGGCTGCAAGTGTGGATATGCCCGCTGCTGCTCCGGCGAGAGCTCTCACGAGCGCGGGGTTCTTCTCTGCCACTTCCGTGAACCACTGCAGGATTCCGATACCTTTCTTTTTGAAGTCCTCTACTGCCGGGGATAATGATTCGCCTATTGCAATCTTGAGATTCTCTACCGAAACGTCGAAACGCTGATTTGTCATTTCTGCAGTATCGGCCATCGTTGCAAATGCCTTGTCGGCTGCTCCGGCGTTGTTCTCCATCTTCACGAGGGTATCGTTGAATGCATCCGCGCCCTGGTTGAATAACGACAACGCACCGAGACCGGAACGGACATTACTGAACAGATTTTTGAATGCTTCTCCGTTGCCGTCTACGCTGTCTCCGAGTATCTGCATTACGTCGCCAAGAGTCTTGCCCTGTGCCATCAGCTCGCCGAATGAGTGCCCGGTAAGATTTCCGAGTGTTTCGGATACGTCTGAACCGGAATCGCTCAGCTCGTTCATCATGGCTCTGATGTATGTAGTTGAGTTTGCGGTATTGATACCCTGTTTTGTAAGTAATACGTATGCGGTTGACAGCTGATCGAGAGACACTCCGAGCGCGGATGCGGTCGGGATGACGGTACCTATCGACTGCGCGAGCTCGTCAACTGTTGTTTTACCTAAGTTCTGCGTAGTGATGAGGTCATCTGCGATATGTTTTGTCGTGTTTGCCTCTTTGCCATATGCGTTTATCGCCGTTGTCAGTACGTCGACCGACGTTGTAGTCTCAGTGAAACCGGCTCTTGCGAGTTTAGTTGCATCCTCTACAAAGCCTATAGCCTCGGACGCGTCTACGCTTGCGGAAATTGCCTGATAAACTGCTTCGGAGATTTCTCCGGCGGAGTATCCCATTTCCGCTCCGACTTCCCGGATGTTCTTGGACATTGTTTTGAGTTCTTCGTCCGATACCTGCGCAATCGACTGCACCTTGGCTATAGCATATTCAAACTTTTCGGCCACTTCTGCGCAGTCGAGGAGGTTGTCAAGGAGTTCCTTCGCAGCTTCCCCGATTTTCTCCATAGCCTCGTTTCTGGCCATGGTTTCGAGGGTGTCTGCGAGCTTCTCTGTACTATCTCCTGCGGTTCCTACTTTTTTGCCGTACTCATCTATTGATTTTGCGGCTCCGTCGGTGCTTTTCTCGGCCTCGTTGAGATACTTGTTCGTTTCGGCCAACTCCGCACCGTACTTGATCTGTTCGGTTGTTGCATTGTTGAGGGATGTCTGTACCTGGATTTCTTTTTGATCCAGCTGTCCGAGTACGTTCGTCGTCTGTTCTACCGACTTCTGCAGTTCGTCGACCTTTGCTTTCTGCTGAGCGTAGGCTTCCGAGGATCTGCCCTGTGTCTTTTCGATCTCTTCCAGCTTGGTCTGTTCTTTTTGAAGTGAATCGTTATATTTGTCGAGGTCAGATGTCGCCTTTTCGCGGGCTTTCTGTATTTCCTGCAGGCGGTCAGCATATGCCTTGACCTTTTTTTCTGCCTCTTCGTACTGTTTGTTGAGGGTTTCGCTCTTTGCCCGGAGTGCTTCCGCGCTGTTCTGGCTTGTCTTGAAGATCTCGTTGTTCTGTTTCATTTCGGAGCCGAGAAGCTTCAAGTTATCATTTATCTTCTTAACGTCGCTGTTGAATTGTGTTGCACCGTCAAGGTACATCTTAACGCTTATTTTCTTTGCCATATTCTCACCATTAGATATCGAGCAGTGATGTTACCGGTTGATGTTCGAGCTGATATTGTTTCAGTTCTCTTTCGACGTCTGCGTATAGATTGCCTTTTGCCTCGAAATTGTATAATTCTTTGAAAGCGTGGAAGATATCTCCCCACTCTCCTAGAGTCATCCATTCCGCCTGCTGCTGGGTTAGGCCAAGGCGTATCCTGCTGATCAGGAAGATCCTATCGAAGTCTACTTCGAGATGTTCTTCTTCTGGTTCAGTGCTTCCGGAGGTTCGTTTTTTTTTGCGGTCAGGCACCGTCCGAATGTTTCGTGAACAAGATTTGAAAGTTCGATGAGGGGCATATCGCAGATCCTCGCAATATATTTCTCCTCGATAGGTTCGTGTTCTGTTCCCGTCTGTTCTGCGTCTATGATCAGGCCCTCGTTTATCATGCAGGTAAGTCCTAATATGAGGGCGTCGATGTCGTATTTTCCGAATCTGAGTTTGAGGCGGCCGTCATCGTCGCGTATCGGTTCCCCGTTTTCATCTCTTATGATCTCGGCACCGATTATTCCGCGCTCAAAATCGTTGATGTCCATTCTCTGTTGAATTTGCGAGAGCACATATAGATCGCAATATATCGGGAACTCCTCCCCGCCTATAGTGACTTTGGGTATTTCGATTTTTCTCATGTGGTTCTCCTTGTCAAAAAGCGGGGCAGGTTTCTTCCCCACCCCGCATATATATGGTGATGATCAGATCGAAGGCTCGTCCTCGATGTTGAGGAAGTTCCTTACGTAAGCGTCGGCATCTTCTGCTTTAGTGAAAAGCTTGCGCTCCTTCCAGTTTCCGTCGTCGTCGGCGGCTATTGCCTTTCCTGTGATTGAGGGAGTGTTGAACTGGAGCTGCTCGCCCTTCGTGTTGTATGCATCTGCAGAGTCTGCGAACTTTGCACAGAGAACTATCAGTGCAACGTACACGCTCTCGCCGTCTACTTTTTCAACACCTGTGACGCCTACTCCGACGTAGTTTGCCTCATCTGTTGATTTGTAAACGACCTTCTTCTCTTCGTAGTCGACCTCGTGCCCGAACATTACGTCCGCAGCCTTGATCGGCGTGCTTGTCGTTCCGAGTGACACCTGTGCGCTTGTGAAATCCTTCTCGTACTCTACCTGCACGTCATCGCCGTAGAGTGAAGCTTCTGCGTACTGAGGATCGATATTCACGTTTACAGCGTGAGAATATCTGAATCCGTCTGAGTAGCTTTTGGATGCCCTGTTGTATTTTGCAATGTAGGGCTTCCGAAGTCCGATATTAGCCATTTTTCTTACCTCTCTTTCGTAATGGTTACGTTGAATGTTGTATGTCTTATGGTCTGTTCCAAGTTGTTCTTTGCGGTGAACGTTTCGAGCCAGCTCGATATCTCGTTGATCTCTCCGAGCGTTTCGAGATAGTCGCGGATCTTGTGCTTGAGGTTCATGTAGTTGAATTTTGGAGGAGTGAACATATTAACCTGGATCGTTACCTGATCGGCCAGCGTTTCATCGTCTCCCCAGAATACCGGTCGTTCGTCGGTATACGTGTACACTATGTACTTTTCGGCACTCCCCGAATAAATATCCGGAGATACCGGCAATCCGGTTATCGTTCCAAGTTCTTGTATCTCTTTGTTTACGTCCATTATTCCGCTCCAAGTTCTTTGGCTATGGTATTTTCTACCTTGTTCATGACCCTCGCTTCGGCATTATTGCAAGCTCTATCCCTCCAGGGATGAGCTGACTGATGTGCGTTTCCATATTCCATCCAGAAGGCTTTATCGTTGTTGTTGACTGCCTTGTTGACAGTCTTGCCACGGTCGTGGTTTCTGTAGTGGTTTCCGGAACTGCTTCTCCCGGTCGGGAGGCATTTCACGCATACACCTTCTCCGTTCTTTGTCATAGACGGTTCGAAGCTCTTTACCGAATTGACAAGCTCCGATTCTCCGGGATGCTGTACTGACATCCGGAGCGCTGATTTTGTTTCCGCCTCGATATCCGGGCGGACCTCTTCAAGTGCTTTTTTCGCTACCTCTTCGAAGGTGATGTCCCATAAATAAAAACCGCTGCTCGTGCCTGCAAGGCCCTCGGTGTCGTATGAAAAACTCATGCTTCTACCTCTAGCGCGTCGATCTTGACTGTTTCGTTCTTGTACTGAATGTTATCCACGAAAGTGATCGTGTATACCCTGCCCGCAAAGATTATTCTGAAATACTTCGGCTTGACCTCGTCAAGGGCCGGATGCCAGCGCATTACGAACCGGACTGTCCTATCCGCTTCTACCTGGGCCGCCATCCATCTCTCGTTCCCGGTGAGTGAGTTGATGTAGGCATAGTTCGTGTAGAAGTCTTCCCATCTTTCCTCTTCTTCGAATCCGGAATCGTCCATGATGGATGCGAGTTTCTGCTGGATCGTTATCTCGTAAGGTCTTCCGTTTGATATCATTTGTCCGCCGTTCATATCGATACCTCCGGTTTACCGGGATCTTTCGACAACTGTTCCGGCGGCACGAGGTTGAATGAATGAAGATTAAGCGCTGATGCGGCCACAGGATTGATTTTGTCCTTTTCGACGGTCATCTGCCGGTTGTCATACATGAACGATAAGATCGCCATAAACGGATATACGAGATCCTCGTAGTCGTCGAGCATCCTTCCGTTTTTATCCGGCGTGCTGACTCCGCCTATTCCTGTCCAATCCTCGATATATGCGATTGTCGCGTCTTTGAGGGCGTCAATATAAGCCAGGTCAGCTTCGCTTAGTGCTTTTTCGTTTTCTCGTAGCTGGCTTAGGATCAGCTCCCGCGTTATCTCGCTTATCTTCATCTTTTGCCTCCGCTTTTTTGCCTTCCGCCTTCGGTGTTTCCGCTTCTACGGCTTCCGCATATCTTGCTTGTATCAGGTCCCTGGCTATCTCTTCGGGCAAGTCTAAGACCTGCCCGGTGATAGCGCTAAAAGAGAGACCTGCAAAGTTTGACTTCGCTATAATCTTCATATGGCCACCTCTTAGATTGATGCTGTTGACATATTGAGAACAGCAACTGCCTGCTGGTTCTGGATCTGAGCATCGAGCTCAAGCCACTCAACAACGCCGATGGCGTGCTGTGTAGCGTATTTCTCGCGGAGGATCGTTACACTATCCTCTACCAGCTTGGCAGCGAGGCCCTGTGCAGGATTGAGGTAGAATACCGCATTGTTTCCGGAACCAATCTTCGGGCACTGATCCGATGTGTAAACGGGCTTGCCGAGAATTGTTCCGGAGAAGCCGTTCTGGATCTCGTCGTTGAAGATGTAGCGGTTGTTGTTGTCTTTGAGCAGCTGAACAGCTGTGAGCGTTTCGGGATGCATAACGAAGTATGCGCCTGCCTGGAATGCGCTCTTGAGCTGATTCTTGAGCTTGATGAGAACGTCTGCAGATATAGCAGATGTTGAACCTGCGTATACGATCTGGTTTGCATTTGACAGACCTACGATCTTGTGAGTGGGATCCGAAGGATCAAGGATCTCTTTGTCGATGAAGGTTGCTGCAGCTGCTGCCATCTTAGCAACTACAAAATCGACAAGGTCAATATCCGTGCTGTTAAGCAGAGAGACCGATACCTTTGCGAGAACACCCGCAAGATGTCCGGTGAGGTCGATTGAGAGAAGCTTTGTTGACTTCGCTTCTAAATCAGTGAACTCGCTTGCGTATGCGACGGTAATGTTGTCATTTGAACCGTCAACATAAGGTATGCTGACCGTGCCCTTGACGTTGTATTTCTCGGCATCTCTGAAAAGAGGGCTGATGTCCTTGATCTTGTCGATGATCTTGTTTGCAATCGTCTTGGGGATGACTGCTTTGTTGTCGTCCTTTTCGATGTTGGAATCTCCGGCGCGTTTCTTGTTTCTGATGAAGTCAGCAAACGCTCTGGTTTCCATCTCTTCTACGTTGTCCTCTACATCGTTGTCGTTCTTGACATCGATCTTTGAAAGCTTGGTTGCTCTTTCGCAGGTTTCGATAGTCTTGTCGATATCCTCGACTGCCTTTGTGAGCTCCTCGACCTTTGCGTCCTCTTCCGGAGTGAAGGCTCTCTGCTCAGTTTCTACATTCTTTGTAAGCTGCTCGATCTGATCTACGAGATCATTTCTCTTTTCCATTAACTCTTTGAGTTTCATTTTCAATTCCTCCTTAATCTGTTGATGATTTCGTGGTATTTGGTGTAATCTACCGGTTGCACCGGTGCAACTTCGGGATTTTTCGCCCGCTGCTCCGGATCTTTCGGCTCTTCGCCATTTGTTTTGGGATCTCCTTCCAGAGTACGGATAATATCCCGGTCCATAGCCCTTGTGACGAGCTTGTCTTTTTCCTCTGCCCTTGCGTGCACGCTTGTACCGGCATAGACAGGGAGCATCGTGTCATCAATGAGAGACACTTCGACAAGATCAAGCTCTGTGACGATCGACCGCTCGATGTGGCTGTCGTAGTCGTATGTTTCCCGTGAGTCGAGCTGGTGGAAGCCGAAGCTCCAGCCTACCAACTTTCCGTCCCGGGCCAGCTGTATGATCTGGGGATCCGTGACTGTCGCCCTGGCATGAAGTCCGATGCTGTCCTCTTCGAGGTCGAGGTTCTCGTCTGTCGATCCGATGACTCTTGCGGAATCGTGGTTGTGGAGCATGAGAACGGGTTCGCTTCGCTTTGACAGTGCCAGTGCAAAGGTGCCCGGCTGTATCTGCTCGACAAAATCCATTCCGTACTCGTCTACCATTCGCCTTGAATCACGACCGACTGCATTGACATACCCCTCGATTTCAACCGAGTCAGCCCTTATCGTTATCTTCATTTGGCCTCTCCTTTCCTGATGTCACATCCGGGCTGTTGGGATCCTGATCGGTTCCACTTGCCGACGCTGTAACATCGGTTTGTTCTCCATCAGGTACCGGTTCTCCATTTGCTACATCATTGATGTTGACTTTGATGCCCATATTCGGCGTGAAAATCATGCCGTTTTCAGGGTTATATAGAACATCCTGCAACCCGAGCTTGACGAAATTGAGCCCGAGTGAAGGTAGGTTCTCCTGCTTGCGGATGTCATCGATCTGTAGAAATCCGTTTTTGTATCCGTTCGAATATGCCTCGTATCTCGTTTTGATATCTGCCTTTGTCAATTCGTATGTATCCGCAGCAAAAAAGAGCGATTTTTTCTCGCTCTCCCTTAATAAATCACGGTTTAAGGCCGTGCATATTGCATTTAACAACGGAATTATGCAGTCTTGGACGTATGTAAGTCTGTCCTGCGATGTCGCTCCTCCGTTTATGATCGACGGAGGCATATTGAAGAGTTTGCATATCTCGGTTGCATTGCTCTTTTTGTTTTCATTGAGCTGCATTTCTACGGATGTCTCCGAAGCCTCGTTGAAGGTTACTCCATCGTTCAAAATGACGATATTTTCGCCATCGTTCTGATATAGTTTCCGGAATCCTTCTTTGAGAGCCGTTATAGCATCTTCTCCGAGCTTGTGGACCGCCTGCAGGAAGCCTTTTTTATTGCCTCCCTTCTTCACGAGTGCGTTCTCGAACTTCAAGGAGTTGTAAGTAACGCTCAGGATCGTCGCGTTTTCCGAGATAATCGATGTTCCTCTCCATCCGTTCTGTGTTCTTCGAAGTATTTTTATAAAGTCAAACGGCCTGTATGTTTTACCGTTGCAGATAATGCGGTATTCCTTGAAGATAGGATCCTCGTTATACATGAAATTGATCATGTCCGGATCAACATAGTGGAGCGATTTTACCGTGTTTTTCGCTCGGTTTATGTAAATATACCCGCCCTTGTTGGTGTAATAGTCCTTGACTATGGCTTTTTTGATATCGCATCCGGTGAAAGTGTCGCCGGTATCATAATTTATGAGGTTTACGCGGGGATCATCGATTTTTTCACTTGATCCGTCTTCTCCGCGTTTGTAAAGATAGATCGGGACGGATGCTACCGTGTTCCCGATCGTGTTGATGCATCCGGCAAAGGTTGGAACGTTCATGGCCATCTTTCGGCTTACCTGATCGTCCTGGAGGAACGCCTCGAGCAACGTATCGGTCATCCGTACACTCTCATCCGTTTCCTTTGATCTCTTTTTGAAGTTAAATAAGCCCATAACTCACTCCTCAGATCACCTGTACAACAAAATCCATGCCGTAAAGCATTTCCTGCTGTATCAGGTATGTCGCGTTTATAGTTGCAACTACCATATCCACCTTTCCGGAGGATTTCTTTTTGTTCACGTATTTGTTCAAGTTCGTATCTGTCGTGCATTTCGCGTTCTGGAAATTGATTTCCAGAAGTCGGTTGTCGTCATATACGAATTTCTTGTTGAGTATTGACTCCAGGAGAAGCTTTGTCGGTGCGTGGAGTATCGAGCTGTGCTGCTTTATTTCCACGCATTCGATGCCCGCTGCCTCGAGTTTTTGTACTGTCGATATCGCATTCCAACGGTCATATCCCACCTGTACAATTTCCACTCCCAAGCGTTCTCCCAGGCCGAGTATGAAGTCCTCGATTTTGGTATAGTCGATAACCTCTCCCCCGCAGGGAATACAATTTCCCAGCTTTGCGAGCTTTTTGTAGTCCACGCCTTCTTTTTGGGACTTCACTTCCTCCCTGTCCTTTGGGAGAAATCCTGTTACTTGTGCGTATATGTACCCGTTGTCTTCTGTGAGCATTGCGACCGACGTATTATCTTCCGAGAGGGACAGGTCAAGGCCGAGCCATACCCTGCGGCCCTTCCACCATTTGTCGTCCTTTTCTCTTTTGCAGAGCTTTACCTTCTGAACGTCGACATATCCTTCTACTCCGAGACCTTTGTAGAGGATATTGCAGTGTTTGCAGAGAAAATTTTCGCGTTTATTCTCGTAAAGAATCGCATCTGTACGCTTTTCCTTGAGATTTTCGAGCATCTCAGGGTTTGTGAGTGACACCGGGTTTGCCTGGTATAAAACCCTGTCGTCGTGCATCCATATATCGCCCTGTTTCAGCTCGTCGTCCGGTTCGTAAAGCAGTGAAAATATCCGCTTGTTATCTCTCAGCCCGTCGAGTACCTTTTTTGCTTTGTCGACCTCGTCGATCATTCCGTTGTTGTCGTTCGGATACTCGGTGCTGATAACTATTCCGAGCTTGTTTGGGATGTTGATCTGCGATGATCTCATCGCCTCGATCGGGTACGTATCCATCCCTCCTGCTTCGTCGGCCAAAAATGCGCGAGCGGTTTTTCCGTCCAGCCTGTCTTCGGAATATGCCAGAGGTTTGTACTCGTTATCGTTTAGCTTGCATCTGATCTCTGATCTGAGAAGGTCAAACGCAGGATCCACTTCGTCATAAAGCGCCGGAGATGATTTTATGATCTTCCGAATTGCCAGTTTGAGTTCTGACGAAAGAGCGAGATCCGGAGCAACTGAAAAGAACCGGGAGAAATCCGGTTCTTCTAGCATTAACAATATGAAAATGACTCCGGCGTTGAACGTTTTGAAGTTCTTTCTGGCAATCTTCAATATAGCCGTCGTGTAGTACCTTATGTCCTTTTTGTTTTTCATCTTGGTGCATAAGGTTGCGATGATGAAAAACCACGCATACGGTTCGATTCCTTCGTATGCCGAACAGTGAAGGTCCGGATGAACTATGAGTTTAAGCAGTCTCTCTTTCCTAGCGACAGCCTCCTCGTCGACTAGGGCCTCTTTGTCGAAACCGTCTGCTATATTCAGCCAGCTTTCCGCCTGCATTCTGACATATTTCGGTACCGTACCTCGTGTGTCGGATGCACATACAGAGGCGTATTTGTATGCCGGGTTTTTCTTATACACCGAGAGCCTCCTTGAGTGAGTTCGTCTTCGTCTCCGGTTTCTTTGGTATCGCTCGGAGCGCTGATTTTATCGTCATACAGTATTCTTTTTCAAAATCTATCATCTCCGCCCGGAAGGATTTTGCGACCTGTTCTCGTTTTGTGATCGTGTCCTGCATTTTTGTGATAAGGCGGTAGTATTCTGCTATGTCGTCTGAATCCACAAACTCTTTTCTGCTGTCCCTGAGCTCATCCAGTTCTTCTTTGAGCGTCTCGACTTCCTTCTCAGCTTCGTCAAGTTTGGATTTTGTCAGACAGTATCGTCTCACTCCGGCGCCGTAGATCTCGTCGAATTTCTCCAGAGCTTTGAGCAGCGGTTTTAGACGCAAAAATTCAAGATGAGCCACTCTGTCATTTCTGACTTCTGCAGTCTCAATCATCATCTTGCCGGTAAGGAGACTTTTTTCTGCTCTCTCCCTTACGGCAAGTTCCTTTTTTGTTCTGTGCGACTTGCCTTCCATCTTGATCACGGAAGCAGCCTTCGGGGGTCTTGCCATATTGAGTCCTTTCTAACTAACGCGCGCGCGGGCGAGCGTGCGAAAAACCTCATTTTGGGAATTTTTTATATGCGTTCGTGCGGCGTGGGTGTGGAGCGGCTGAGAAATCCTCGAGATTTTTAGGCCGGGGGATAACAATCAGGTAGCTCGGTACCGTTCGCCGTTTTGTTTTGCAATATCTTGAAGCAGAGACAGGCTGATCGCTCCGTTGTCAGCAAGCTCGTGATGTCTTCTGCATAAAGTTATTAAATTATCTTCATCAAATGCTTTGTTGATATCGTCTTCCAGCTTGATGATGTGATGAACACTTAGATCATCTGTCTCGAAGGGTCGGAGAGCGGCTCCGGTTTTGTTCTCAGGGTATTCAATAAGGCAGAGCTGACATACTCCATGATCTCTTCGTTTGATATAGTCTCGGGTTTTCTGCCAACGGGAACTACTCCGGGTTAAAGACGCCTGGGTATCCTTGGGATATCTCCGGGTCGCGGTCTGTTTTGCAGGGCATACGTGCCGGCTATCATGGACGCGTCCACAATACGAACAAGCTTTGAGCATCGTCTTTCTCCATCGCTTGTAATAATCTTCTCGTGCCGCAAGAAAAGACGGACCTTTCGGCCCGTCCTTCCCGTTTGACTTTGGAGAATCATTTCATGTACATCTTCGCAATATCTTTATAACACATATTGCGTCACTAAAAGTCACTAACTTTTCTTGTCTACCGTCTCGAAATATTTTACGGCCCGCGTCTTCAAGTTGTGGGTTGTCCGTTTATTCGCGAAACCATACTCTCTCGTGATGTGAGTTATGCTTTCGCAATGTATGTAGTAGTCCACTAAGAAGCGCCGGCATTGTCCCTCCTTCAAGAGCATAATCTTTTCGAGCGCATCTCCTGATCTTTTGAAGAGCGTGTCTCTGGTCTTACGGATCTGAGTGTCTATTCTCTCTACCTCTGCGGCTATGCTGATCGCGGTGTTCTCAAGCGCATCTCCCTTCGGTGATGTCTGTACCCTCAGATCGTCGTATGTGATCGCTCTCGACGGGATCATGTCGATCGCTATCTTATCCCGCTTCTGCTCGAGTACGGCTATCTTGTATGTCATATCCCTTATTGACTGTAAATACTCTTCTGCTGTCATCCTATCCCCTCCTGCCGTATCCGGCTCCACATATCAGCTGTGCTCTCTGCTCGGATGTCTGTATCGTCTCCCCCTTCTTGACGGTCCGTTGTAGTTCTTTGTCGTAATACTGGTGTATGCATTCGACGTTCACCGACATCTGCGGAACGTAATCGTGTTTCGGTTTCTTGTTTCCGAGGATTCTCTTCCACTGGCCTATGATCTCCGCGGTGTTGTATTCGTATTCGAACCTTGGAACGTTGAGAAGCTTCTTGACATCAAACTTCATGTTGAACGGAACGACATACCCGGTCTTGCCATCCTCGAACCCTTCCTCGAAAAGTGAAGGGAATGGAGTTGCTATCACCGCTGTGTTGAGCGTAAGGGCCTCAAGTATGCTCATTGAATACGCTTCGGCATCTGACAGCTGTACGAGATAGTCGGCCCTCGTGATGTATGGTTGTATGTTGGCCATCGCCGGCATATTGATAAATGTCTTTGGCATTCCCGCGAGCTTATCGTCTGCAAAGTTCAGCCATACGAACTTTATTCCTGCTTCTTCGAGCATCTCCGCGAGCTTTCTCATCCGGATATCATTCTGCCCTTTGTCCTTAGCATTCACCCTTGTCGCGGATACCAGTGTCAAGCATTGCTCCTCTTGAGCGTATGGCATATTGTGAATGACGATCCCGTGCTTTGATTCATCTCCCCAGGACTCCTTCGCGGCTTCCGAGACATTTACGAGGATGTCTCTGTCAGTCGGTATGCGATAATTCGCTTGTTGGCAGGCGTGGCATATTTGAACGCTCTGCTGATATATGATGTTCGGCTTTATTTGGTCGGTCAGTCTGTTCAAAATAAGCGTGTCGCATTGTATCTGTTTCCCGGGATCGTATTTGACGGTCCTTACTATCTGCGAGAGCTTAGCGATCTGCAGCTCGTCCATCCGTTCATATACGACTGCGATGTCGTAGTATTGCCTTAAATGCTGGCAAAAATTGAAAATGAACGTAGTGATCCCTCCTACAATCGCACAATGTTCGCAATATACCACTACCTGAGTCCTAAGTGGCGGCTCGATGATCGAGGCCCTTGCGTACGGTTCGCCTCTGAGCTCGTGACACCATATCTGAAACGGCTTTGCGATCTGACAATATCGTGACAGTTCCGGAATGTCGCACTGGTTCGTAAGGAGCCATACTTCGTTTATCTTGTCCTCTTCCTTGATCTCCCGGAGTAGGTTCTTCATGTTGGCCGTAACGTGGCTGTAATAATACGCTATGCGCTTCGTGTTCATGATTCCCTGTTTGAACCGCTTGATCTTGCTGTTTGAAACCGAAGTCCGATAAAAATACATATAGTCCGATATCGCTGTATGTTTGCACGGCCTGTTTTTATCCAGATATCCGAGCTTGCGCGAGAAGTCTTCGTCTTCTGTGCTGTCCTTTTTCTCGTTGAATCTGTTTTTGCCGATATAGTCTCTCGAAAAGCATCTGGTGCATACCGAGGGATTCGGGAGGCGTCCTTCTCGATCGGCGAGCCTATGATTGTGCTGCGTCCCTGTTCCGTCGAGTGACTTCCAGGAATAATCGCATACATCGAAGGGACACTCTCGGATCTCCCGGAGGATCCGACTGATGAAATAGTCCGGTACCATATCGTCGGCGTCAATGAACTGAATGTACTCCCCTTCCGATTTTCGGAGGCCGGTGTTTCTTGCACCGGCGCATCTCTTGTTCTTTTGCCGGATAACGGTAAGCCATTCAAAATCATAATCTGCAGTTTTTGCTTCAAACGGCTTCGGGGATCCGTCGTCTACAAGAATGACTTCGACCTCCTCGGTTATCTGTTGGCCGAGGCGCTCGAGAAGCTCTATCGTGTATATGCCTCCGTTGTAGTACGGGATAATGATTGATAATGTCTTCATCTTGCCTTCCTCCGAGCTGTGAGATTGTCCAGTCTTTTGACCGCTTCGTCGAGTCCCTTCATTGCACCTTCTGCCGATAATTCGTTTTCCTCTTGTTCCGCTTCTTTTTCCTTCTCGTCAATGATCGCTTCGATCACTTGTTTCTCTCCGGGACTAAGGGTTCGGTTGTAGTCGTGAAGGATCACTCTGAGCACTATCGCTTTTTCTTCGGGTCCCAGTTGTTTAGTGCGTCCGTTATCGCTCCTCCGACCCCGGCTCCGCAAAGGAATATAAATACGCATATCAGTATCTCTGTCCAGTTCTCTTTCGCTATCTCTTTGATTATTTCCATCATCTTCTGTTCCCTTAAATGCCAGGTGGCAGCACGCTAAGCCCATGATCAACCCGGAGAAAAACCAGAATGTCCATATTATCTCCATACTCCCTACCTCCTCAATCTTCCGCGAGCTTGATGTGCAGTCTTGCGGCCTGCTCTTTAATACGTGCTATATTCTCTCTTCGTCTCTGCTCTTTGAGGTTTATGCGCACATCCGATATCTCCTCGATTGTGAGGCTGTATCTTTCGACCGTTTTGAATGCCTGTCCGCATTTATTGCACAGCCTTTTTCTTTTCCATCCGTTACGTCTCGGACTGTTTCTGCTGTCGTTGACACTCACGTTATTTGATCCACATTTTGGACATTTCATCTCTTATCTCCCTTCTGCAATGCTTCCGCAATATTCGCATACGTCTATTTGGTTTGGAGCTCCGCATTTCTTGCAATTAAAATGTTTCGGTCCTTCGCCGGCTTCTATGCTACCTGCTTCGATATAGTCTGCTCGTAAAGGGTTCGCGCATATAGTGCCGTCGAAAAGTATCCCCGTCTGGTTAATCGTTATTTTCCCTATTGAGATCTCGTTCTCCGATATCACTGCGGTTGTGTCGTTTTCCGCCGTCTTCCGTCTGCGCATCCCGATATTTACCATTCTAGTTTTCCTCCTGTGTTTACCGGCTGGACGATCTTTATCGTTCCCCTTACTTCGTGGAACCCGAATCGAGGATCGTTCCTGCTTTCAATCTCAATCATCGGAGCTATGCATTTTGACAATTCATGCACCAGCTGTTTCATTGCGAGCTCTGAGGTCTTTTCGGCGCCTATATGTACTGCGTATCCGTAATCAATGGCCGCAGTCGCTGTGAATGTGCGAACAGGGTTCCTGAATGTCTCGATTTTGAGGATCGTATCGTTCTGTTCTTTGTATTGTGTTCCGCAATATTCGCACGTCAACGAGATCCTGTTTACTTTCCCTCCGCAGCAGCTGCATACGTACTTGTTATCTCTCATGTCTTCTCCCTCTCTTTATGTAGCGTCCATGCGTCCATTTGAAACGGCGTATCGCCTTAAGCGTCCGTTTGAAACTGTCGGAGTCTTTTATGGTTACTGTGATTGTTGCGGGGATCGTCATAGTCTTACCTCCTATGATTCGACCGAATCGACTGTCGTATATTTCAGCTGCACCTTGATGCCTTCCTTGCCGGGTTTCATTGTTCCGGTATATCCGCCTCTGGATATCGAAATCTGTCCGATCTCGTGCTTCGCAAGCGGTTCTACTGCGCTGAGGAGTAGTTCCATGATTGCGCTCATTCCCTCCTTGCCGTCAAAGAAGTCTTTGATCATCCCTTCTGCAGCTGCGATCGTCTCCTGCTGTTTTGTGAATGCCTTTGCCTCCGGGCAGTCGCATTTCTTGACTGCCTCTTCGTCTATCATCTCCTGTGTGAACCTCTCCGGTACTTCAAGGGCAGCTGTCTGCCCGCAAAACTTACAAACTCCTGTAGCTGTCTTCATCCCTTCTTCTCCTTTCTCATCGCTTTGGCTGCTTTGGCCAGATTTGCTCTGTATGCACTCTTGATCGAGTTGTCTATCATTGTCTTTTGGTTTCTGTGATGGTTTCTGTGGCTGCGCTCTGCGTGTTTTACTGTTCCGCTCATGTTATCCCCTCCTAAAACGCGTTATTGATCAATCTGATTGTGTCTCTCAATCTGTCCGTTATATTCCCCCAGTTCGTTTTGTCGGGATCCATGATCTCTTTGATGATGCTCCCGAGCTCGTTGCATATCTGTTTCTCGAATGCTGTGGGTTCAATTTTCTTGACGGGTTCTTCCGGAGGATTCATGGCAGGTTCTTCTACGATCTCTCCTTCGACCTTTTCGATCTCAGACGTTTTTTCGTCTTTTTGAGCATTTTCGGTCTCTTTTTCGGTGCTTTTCGGTTGTACCGGTGCAACTTTCGCCTTTTCAACCTTCTTCGACTTTTTCTTTTCTTCCTTTGCGGGCTCCGGCGTTACCGTGAAATCTCTCGTTTTCTCGTCGGCGATAACGGCTGCGTAGAACTCGACCCATTGAAGTGAGGATTTGTTTGCCGTGTCTCTCATGTTCGTGATCGTGATCCCTGCTTCCTTCATGCTGATCATGAAGCGGCCCTGTCCGGCGATTCTGATGTTGTATGTCTTGTCTCCGTCCGGGATGTATGCTTCCTTGACATCCTCTACGCTGGTTTCGATTCCCATCTTTTTGGCCAGGTTGGTCGTGTTGTGAAAAAATGTAATCGGCTCTTCGTGTTCGTCGTTCAGCTGTTTCACTACCAGGGCTATGAACTCGTCCGGCTGATCAGGATCCTGTTCTTCCATCATGACCTCAAGGTCTGATATCTTTTGCTCGGCTTCGTACTCTTCTTTCACGGTCTGGATATCGCTCTTGGAAAACTCCGGAGAGAGTTCTTCGTTGATCTCGTCCGGGAGCGTGAGCATGAGTGAGAGCTTGGTCGATCCGTACTCTTCATACTGTGGGAGGATCTTCGTGCTGTTTCCGTCGATCGAGAATCGATCGTTAATCCTTATGAAGCGGCTGACCTGTGTCTTGTCGAGTCCGAACTCCGCGGAAGCGAACTCGTTCACATCCGAGTATCCGGATCCATCGAGTATATGTCTGTCGTCTCTGGCCAACTTCAGAAGGTACCCGATCCGGACGAAACTGTTCGCTGTCCTTGTTAGTTCTTCGTTGAGTTCGGTCTTGAGCTGTTCGTAGTTCATGATCGTTGATAAGTCATTCATTTTACTTTGCTTCCTCCTTTAACCATTCTTCAATATCTGCGCCTGTTTCTGACATAAACCGTTTCAATTCTTCGTCTGAAAATGTATGTATTCCCAGTTGTTCTAAATATGCTGCTATGCAAAATGCAACCATTATCGACATATTCATTTCGTTTAGCGATGCCTCTTCGAACCTTGTCATATCTCGCCTCTCATTCCGGGAATGGCAATGTTAAGAACTTATTGATGAAATATTGCTGCCCCTTGCCTGTGACCTTTGTTGTCTTCGTGATCCGGACCGAGCCGTCCGGGTTCTGCACATTGCTCTCTTTGATCTCGAACAGTCCCTGTTGAACGTATCTCTGCATTGGCATGTTCTTCGATGATCCATCTTTGATCAGGTATCCGCGTTCTCTCATCCACTTGAACAATCTTGTCTGTCCGATCTGATATCCGTTCTGGGTTATGAGCTTGGCCAGTTCTCCGATCAGGATTGAGGTCTTGGATGCCGCGACTGCATCCGCGAATATCTCTTTCGGTCTCATAATCTCGATCTGTGCTGTGAGTTTTTCATTCTGCTCCGCTTTATCTGCTAAAGCTCTGAGGGCTTCCGCGTATGTTTGGGGGAGTTGATATCCTCCGGTCTGTCGGATCTGGGGGATGACATCATCAAATACCCAGCTTTCGAATCGTTCTGCGCTCGGAAGGTTCGATCTTACTACCAGTCGGTAGATATCTCCCTCTGGAATGAAATTGATTGCCTGCTGTCCTCCTCGTGTAAGGGTGTCGCGTTTCACGACTCCCTTGCAGTGTCTTGAGACTGCATCTCTCGGGTTTGCATATCCGAGAGCTTCTGCGATGTCCACTGCCGAAAAGTAAGGCTTTCCATCTATCTCCGTTGTTCTTACGCTCCCGAACTCTCTGTTCTCAAAAATCTGTAATTCGTTCATGCTGATCTCCTTGTTTTGGTTGTACCGGTGCAACTTGCCTTCTTGGGCTCTTCCTTTCTCTTCTTGAGTTCCTTCGTGTACTTCTTGAGCCACGCCTCAATCAGATTCTTGTTTGGTTTCTTGTCGTATGCTCCGTACCACTGGATTATTTCTTCTCCTCTGATCTGGACCGTGATATATGGGATATCTCTCTCTTTGATCTTTCTGAGGAAGAGGATGAAGCTTCTGCCATCGTTGTGACTACTTAAGTAGTTGTCCCCTCCGACGCAATGATGAAGGATCCTGCCTTCCGAGACGATCTCAGCTGCGTCTTTTGCCGGTCTTATGATCAGATCGCCTGCTGCCGCCGAATACTTTTCTGACAGTCTCCGATACTTCGACTTGATCCTTGTGTATTTTGCGAGCACTTCCTTCTTCCGCTTGTCGAGTTTCGCTTTTTCCGCCTCGAGTACCATTTCGTCATGTCGGCGCCTCATGTCTTTCGGAAACAGCTGTATGTCGTTCATTTCATAGCCTTGATCTGCTCTCATCCGGATGTAGTCGTAATATGTTCTGCGAGCGTCCGTCTTCTCGTTTCTCTTCTGCCAGGTGTCTTTTTCCTTTGGCCACATCCTCTGCTTGATCATGTAGTTCTTGATCCGTGTAGGAGTGGCGTATTTCAGAACAAGCTCATATTTTTTCTCATAGTTGCTGGTTCTTAATATCTCGACGATCTCGATCTCCTCATCCGTCCAGTGAGCATTGAGTTTCTTTTCGAGTTGGAACAGGAAGAGGCGCTCATGCTGTCCTTTTGCTTCGACAAGTTCTTTCAGGCGGCTCTTGTATATCCTCAATCTGTCCTCGATCGTCTTACCTCTCGGGTTTATGTTCGTGGGAAGCTTCGCTACAAGCCGTTGCCAGTAATCATCAAGTCCAAGCTTTACAAGCATTTCGAAATCCGGATATCTCGCGGCAGCTATGTAGAAGTCAAGTATCCAACTATCATCCCAGTAACGATCCTTGACCGATTTAGGCACCGGGATGTATTTATACATGCCTGTTTTTTTGATCTCCCGGAACAGCGAGGGATGCGCTGTGTAACGGAACTGTTCTCCGCAGGATCCTTTTATCCATCCATATGTGTGGTTCCAGTCATATCTGACAGGTTTCTTTCCCTTCTCGCAAATAATCAGTCTGTAGTCATAGCATCTGTATCCCGTTTGAATGTTTGCGTGTATGACCTGCCTTGTGTCGTAGATCCTGAATGCGAACTTGTTATCTGTGATCTTCTGTCCGCTCACGAAGTATTTGTAATGCCATTCGCTTTTGGTATGTCCGGCGGGTTTATACTTCGCTTTCGTTCCGCATCTGCGGCACTTCGTCTCTTTATCCCTTGCGGGCTTTTCTATGTCTACTGCGTCATCTTCGAAGGGATCTCCGGTTGATACGGTCCGGAGGATGTATTTCTGGCCACACTCTGAGCATGCGCATTCTGCGTAATAACCTTTACGGCGGTACCAGATATAATGAGTTTCATACTGTTTCTTTACCCAGTCTTCAAGGCCCTTAATAGGCTTGATATTGATATCCAGTCTCTCCATATCAGCCCTCCAGGTAATACTTTTTGATTATCTTTCGAGCTTCGAGTGTTCCGGGCATTCCGAGCTTTACGTTTCCGGAGAAGCCTGCGGCCTTCTTGATGTCGGGATCCACGTCTTTCATGTGCTGGTTCCCCCACTTGAGAAGCTGCCCGATGCATCCCTTGAGTGACTTGCCTTTTTTTCTGACTGCAAGGCTCATGTCCGGCTTTTCAGCGCAAAGTCCTTCGACATATTCCGCCCAGTCCTTCATGATGTCTGTCGGCTTTAAGTTCTCCTTCTCTACGCTCAGCTTGCCTATAGCTGCTGTGAGCGGTGTGCAGAGTTCGTTCACTGCTCCGTCCAGATAATCTTCTACGTCTTCCGGGCAGATCCCGTTCTCCTTGGCCAGATCCTTGAGGGCTTGTGTATCTCCCTCGGCCTTCTGTCCTTCTGCTGCTTTGTTGATCTCTTCCCATGAATCGAATTCTCCAAATTTGTCAAACATGTTCTTCCTCCTACCAATCCGTAGCTATATCTATGAGTGTCTTATCTGTTCCTTTACCGGTGTGATCGAGAATCAGCCCGGTCCCGAGTGACGTGTCGATCACGGATCCGTACGGATGTACCTCGAAATTGCCAGCGCATATTACAAAGCCGTTGTATGTCTTGACTCCGTCTTCCCGGATCGCGTATGCGTCACTCAGTCCATAATATTCATCCGCCCGCTGCACTACTCTTGTCATTTTGAGGTTGTACCAGCTTTCCGTGTGTCCGCAAAAACTGTTTATCCCCTTCGGGGCTGTTAATACGCTTAAAGCAAGTAATGTCTGTGTTGCTATCCCTTTCAATCGTCCTATACTCCTCGTCATATTCCTCCTTCCTGCCCGGGCAATATGGCTTTTGGTAAAGTGTGATACAATTCAGCATGGTTTATAGTTTCTTAAGGTGTTTCAACCTTGCGCGCTTTTATCTAAACGGGATCCTCCCGTCTGGATCAGATGATGTAATTCTTTCCGAAGATCTCCATCCACTTCTCGTGGCCATACAGTTTCTCGAATCTTCCCTGGGCGACCTGCATCAAGAAGAGGTCGTTTGCTTTGTTGTTGTGTACCGCTTCCGGACCTTCCCGGTGATGCTGCGGGCAAAGATAGCCCCAGAGTCCCCAGCGCTCGGCGAGGCGTCTGTTTGCCGTGCCATGCATGAAATGATGTTTTTCAAGGTTCTTCGTGTTCTCGATGTTCTTCTCGAATCTGCAAAGGAAACACTCTTTTGTTGCCTTTGTCTGAATAATGCTCATTGCCATTTCTTCAACTCCGATCTCATGTACTCCATGAATGAATGATCTGCCTGTGTTACTGTCCACTCGTGCTTCGGGAGGATGTCCACGAGGATCTCCCAGAGCTCCGCGTTCTTGACCTGTGTTCCCTTCGCATTGATCCATCTGTTCTTCTGGTACTCAAAACATCTGTGTGAATCTATGGAGTGATACACTCCGTTGCATTTTGTGAAGATATTTATCTTTGAGGGCTTTGTGAATCTGTTCAGCGCCTTGATGATCGTAACAAGCGTGATCGCGTCCTCTGTTGTTTCCTGTAGTGCGATAAAGCCTTTAACTACGTTGTCCGGAGCAGTCGGGCTCTCTATCAGAAACATTGATTTTCCTGCGCCTCTGTTCGGCGCCTTTATTGTTGTACCTACGTAAATGTTTACTTCCACGTTTTCTCCTCTGACAGTCGCAGGTCAAAAAGTCGAATGTGAACTGATGGCATATCGGGCATTCACATATCCGGATCGGTTCCGCCTGCTGCTCCTTCCGAAGCTTGACCTCCTGGTAGTACAGGTATCCCATTCCGGTGAATGCGTTCACTCCTCTGCGGATCGAGTTCTTGTCGATGTAGAATCCCTTCTCCGGGATCAGATCGTGATTGAACACTTCTCTCATTGTCCGGCGTGAGTATTCCTTCGTTTCGGGTACCGGCCGTTCAAGGTTCCGGGAGCATGAATACCGGATCAGCTTCTTGGCATCCTCGTCGAATGTCTTGAGCAGCTTCTTCTGCTGATCGGTCGGAGGCTTGACGATGTAGTCGGCCAGCTGTTCGTATGTGCCGTCATCAAGTAGTTCGTTGTGGCTCTTTCCGTGTGTCCAGTATTTCTGAATGATCCTGTCGAGATCGGGGACCCTGTTCAAGATGATGTGTACGTGGATCCCTCCTCTCGATCCGATCTCTATCCGGTATATGTACTTGCAAGGAGTAGCCAGCTTCTTGTACTGGTATCTCAGTCTCCCTAAGAACTTTGATATGTCCTGTGATACCTCTTGGATCGTTCTGCTTTCATCTTTGGGATAGGTCAGGGTCGTCCAGTAATCGCCTTGTGTGAAGTTGGCTTTGATCAGATGCCTGACTGTCTTTGTCCTCTGATATTGATTTTGCCTCTCGATATCCTCGGGTGTTCTTTTCTGCTTGGGGGATCTCTTCTCTCCTTTGGCTCCATAGTTCCCGACGAACTTGTACTCATACTCTGTCGAGGTTGCGAAGCGATATATATCTAACTTGTACAAACTTTTCTCCTAACTTTAATATCTATGATCGAGGTCTTAAGACCTTCCCTTCGGCCTTTCCGGGTAATATATATATGAAGGGTTTCAGTCCTGCAGCATTTCGAGGATAACCTCCAGGTCTTCCTTGTGCTTAAGAACTTCGACCATCCGACCTTCCCAAAATCTCGCAAACTTCGGATCGTGGATAAGCGGTGTTCCGTACCTTACGTTATTGTTTACCGGTTCGAGTGCTGTTCTTATAAAGTTTCTGATTTCTTCGATGTCTTTCATTTCTTCCCCTCCTTAATTCTCACTACATACTCCGCTACAATTTGCATCACCATGAACGGATACTTTTCCATTGCCCGCATGGTGCATATGGCCAGTTCTCTTTTGTCCATCGCTCTTGTCAGTCGCCATAACTCTGACAGATGGTTTGCTTCTTCCTCCTCGGTGTCGTGGATCTTGAATGTGTCGTCGTGCAAGATCGTGTCGTTCATAACCCACTCGGAGCGGTTGAGCATTTCCTGGTTGACGAACGGCTCGCCCGGTTCAAGTATTGTTTTCATTTCACGTACCCCACTAAGCACATGATCAGACCGACTGTGAAAAATATTGTTGATGCTGTCCCGGATCCGTGGCCGGTTATCGCTTCGGCAATTCCGGATATTCCTAAGAACGCTACAATTACCCCTACGTTGTATACTTTGTCCCTCATGCTTTCCCTCCTATTTTTCATTTACTACTAACGACTTTGTTGATAACGGTATCCCAAACTCTTCGTACAATACGAGGTTGACGTAGTCCGGATTGAACGCCTTGTCGTCTATGTACGTATCAGCTGATACTTTCCTGCTGTCAGATCCGTATGCCTGGATGATTTCCGGAAGATTCTCGTTTACTGCGTCGAACTCAAGGCCCGCTGCTCTGCAGAACTCCACTGCATCTCGTAACGGATAACTTTCTTTCTCGGGAACGTCTGTCCGGTTCGTCCAGAGGATGATCTTGTTCCCCTTGTTCTTCTGTCCGATCAGAAAGCTGATCAGCTTCCGGTTCGGTTCCCCGCATACGTCCGGCCAGGTGTTACCTGTTATGAGTGTCCCGTCAAAATCTACTGCTATGATCCAATTTCCGTCTGGTGTCATCTGTGCTCCTTTCTAAGTACAGGAGAGGGCGCGGATTGAAGCGTTTTATATAAAGGAGATCATTGTTTCTTTCTTATGAGCATATAAGGGGGTTACTCAAAGATAATCACGTAACTGTTGTTGATTTTTCCCGCGCCCTGTCCTCTGCCTACCACTGTCCTGCTTCGTATATGGCTCTCGCGACCTCCGGGATGAAATACTTGTTTGTCCCTTCGATCTTGAATACGTCTCTCATATAACGGTTCCGGACTCGTGATGTATTTTTCTCTCCGAGATATTGCGCGAGCTGTTTCGGTGTGATGAAGGAAGCTCCGCCGACCGATGCTTTCATATCCCGTTCGATGTCCCGTGCTGCCATAGTCTCTCCCTTATCCGATGTCGATATGGTTCACGACATCTTTGATCATGGCCCAGCCGGAATCCATTGCGACATTGATCTGTCTTGCGTCGTAGCTTTCCCGGAAGTCTGCGTGTACTATTTCTAATTTGGGATCGTATCTCAGGGCAACGAGGTCATCGCCTGCTGTCGTTGCCTGAATTGCTTTGCAAAGCAGATCGAGTATGATCTGTTTGCTACTAGATGCGTTGCTGACGTTGATGTACGTCTTGCTTCTGCTTGTCTTGATTTTCATCTTCTCTCCTTTGTCAAACGATATCGGGAAATCCTGTCAAGGATTTTCCGGATCCTATATTCGTAGGATATAGGATCGCGTCATGCCTGGCTTCGTACCAGTTCGTCGAGCGTAACTCCGAAGAAATCCGCGATTTTTATGAGCTTGTCGA
>Ga0256407_10002340_pt1 | contig 36542 bp, 16 predicted proteins | sample RumenRJG_04DNA_FD_193489 | JGI IMG/M metagenome (GOLD analysis project Ga0256407, IMG submission 193489) | Bovine rumen microbial communities from Lethbridge, Alberta, Canada - RJG_04 | ecosystem: Host-associated > Mammals > Digestive system > Stomach > Rumen | place: Canada: Alberta...
GCCTCCGCAGGCTTCGCCTCGGCGGCGGGAGCCGGCGCGGGCTCCGCAGGCTTCTCTTCCGCAGGCTTCGCCTCGGGCGCAGGCGCAGGCGCGGCAGGCTTCGTCTCCGCGGGCTTCGCCTCGGGCGCGGGTTCCGGCGCGGCGGGCTTCGCCTCTGCGGGCTTCGCCTCGGGTGCAGGCGCAGGCGCGGCGGGCTTCGTCTCCGCGGGCTTCGCCTCGGGCGCGGGTGCGGGCGCGGCGGGCTTCGCTTCCGCCGGTTTTTTCTTCACATCCCCCTCAAGGTCGTTCAGCAAATTGTCAAGATCGTCCTGTGCAAACACGCCCGTTCCCAGGGCGAGGGAAGCACAAACCGCACAGGCGACTGCAATGATTTTCTTAGTTCTCATCTAGTTGCTCCTTAAAGAACGGACAGTATAATAACCTATTCTCACTTCAGAATCAAGTCTCACTGAATGATTTTTTCTGTTTTCTTTTCAAGGTCGACAATGGTGACTTTTGAGGCATTGCCCTCCTTGGCAAGGGCCTTCACCTTGTACTTGCGGTTTGCAAGCGTGATTTCACTCCCTGTCGTGACCGTGAATTTCTTGCCGCCAGCGCGGCTCCACTGAAGGTCGATCTGCTCCTCGACTGCAACGGCCTTGGCACCGACCTGCGCCGACAGAACGCGCTTGTCGCTCACGCGCTCGAGGTCGACGGTGGAAACGTCCACTGTCACCTTCTGCTCCGTGCCGGGCTTGACGACGCGCTTTTCCTTCTTGTTGTACTTCAGCACGCGCCAGCCGCTCTTGACCTTGTCGTCCTGCCTGCGCCCCTTCACGTACTTGGCCTTGACGAGCTGGAATTCGATTTCCTCGCCCTCGACGGCGCTCGTCGTTCCATGATACTCCTTGGCGGTCACCGCAAACGTCAGGCGGTAGCCGTTGCGGATGGGGTTGGCCATCTTGAACCAGAACGGCAGCTTGTCCGTGCGCAACTCGCTGGCGAGCGTGAGGAAGTCGAGGAAGTCGGGATGGGACTCGGGATCCTTCGGGTCGGTCTTCGCCTGGAATTCCTCGAGGTTCGTGAACGTGTCGCCGTCCGGATCCGCCTTTGCGTCCGCCGGATCGTTCGGGTTGAGGCCGAACTTCAGCTCCCAGGCGTCCGGCATTCCGTCGTTGTCGGCGTCGATACCGCCGCGGACGGCTTCCGCCGAATCCTCCGACGGCTGCACGAACCCGCAATACGGACACTCCTTGCTCTTGAACGGAATCGGCTTGTGGCACGCCGCGACATCGGGATTCTTGCAGTACACGCGGCACTCGCTCGCGAGGAAGTTCCCCTCCTTGTCGCTCGGGACCTGGAGCAACGAAGGCTTCGCCATGGCGTTCCGCACTTTGTCGAGGACCGTGAAGTCAGCCGACGGAACGTTCTTGTGCGCGGGCGTGCGCTGCTTCAGCTCGATCTCGCAGGCGCTACGGGCGGCATCCTCAGTCAGGTTGTCGGACGTGATGAAGAGAAAAACGACGCCCACCAGCAGGACGAGACCGGCCAGCGCGACAAGCCAGTCATAGTGGTCCTTGAAGAAATTCTTTTTGGAGACAGCCATTATTTGCCCTCCTTCTTGGGAGCAGTCGACGTGGAATCTGTCGACTCGGGAGCAGCCGAGTTGGAAGCTACCGAAACCCCTCCCCTCCCGAAGTCGTAGACGGAGAGCTTCATGTGCACGAGGAGCGGCGGATCGGTCTCAGGATTCGTCACGAATCCGGTTTCGACCTCCTGCTCCTTCTTCTCGCGCTCGCGTCCACGGCGTCCCCTGCCGCTCGAGCCGCCCTGCGCCGAGGACGACCGGTCAAGGCGCGCCTTGAGCGAGTCGCCCTCGCGCTCGAAGCCGAAGTCGCTCACCACATAGAAGCGCGGACTCTTCGCCAGTCCGTTCAGCACCTTCACGAACGCCGAGGCGCGCGCGGTGTATTCCAGGCGGTAGTCGTAGCGCTTCGGCGCCCCGTCCTCGGCCTCGTCCTTCGCAGTCTTCCCCTTGGGCTTGTTGCGCTGTCGGGCGTTCCGCGCGCCGCCCTCGTCGGCCTCGTCCTTCGTTGCGAGCCGATCGAAGGCGCGAACCTCCAGCACGCCACTCTTCGCGAGGATGTCCACCACATTCGTAATCGTGGCCAGCTGCACGTAGAGCCTCGGGAGATCCGCCTTCTCCGGCGTTCCGCCCGACTCGCCGAGATACTGGTCGAAGCCGAACAGGAACGTGGGCGCGCAAATGCGTCCCATCGCGCCGCCGGGAAGTTTCTTCATGCGCGAGACCTGCTCGAAAAGGCGGTTCTTGAACACCGTTCCGCCCAGCCTCGGCGGCACCGGCGGGCAGTCCCCCCGCGACGCCAGGTCGAGTGCGTCGGCCTTCCACGCCGCGTATGCCGCCTCGTTCGACTTGACAAGGGCAATCGCCTCGGCCGACGGGAACGGGTTGCTCGTCGCGTAGTAGCCGGCGTTCTTCTCCTTCGCGCCGACAAGTCCCTCCAGGCCTTCCTCGGGGTCGCCTTCCACGGCCGCCTGACGCTCGGCGTAGGCGCTGTAGAGAAACCATCCGAGCGCAAGCGCGACCACGCCGACCGCGCCGCCGAAGCAGGCACCGAGTTTCTGCTGTTTCGTCATGCTCACTTTCTGCCCCTCCTATTCTGTTTTTTCCGGGCAGGTGGATTCGGATCGACCGATGCGGCCGGGGCCAACTTGAACGTCAACGTGATCTCCTCAAGGGTCGGACCCGTCTGGAGATCGACCGTCACGGGGTCGGCATCGGCGTCGTCCTCGACAGGGGCGACGATGCCGTGCGACTTGATCTTGTCCTTGACGAACATCGAGACATCGTAGTTCGAACCCTTCTTGGCCCTGTCCTCGTCCGAATCCGAAAGCCCCGCCTTCCACTTCGCAAGCTCGGCGCCCATCAGGTCCTTCCACCCGCAGACCACGATCTTGACGCCGTCCAGCGACTCCCCGCCGTCCTCTCCCGCCTGCGGAGCCACGTGCTCCCACTTCGCAATCCACATGCCGGGCAGAAGGCTCTCGCGCACCGCGCGCACGCGCTCCAGGACGGCCGTGCGCCCGCGCATGAGCTTCTGGAGGTCGTCGCAGCCGGCCAGCTCCGCCTTCGCCTTGGCCTGCGCGGCCTTCAGCCGCTGCTCCTTCTGGTTGATGGCGCTGTTCTGTTCCTGCACGCACGCGAGCTGGGCCTTTGCCGCGTCGCGCTCGCGGTTCTGCAGCACGATGCCGAGGCCGAGCGCCGCCAGAAGGCCGACCGCGCCCACGACGAAGTACGGAATGCGACGGGCGTTCCGCGCCTGGGCCACGAGCTCCGGCGGCATCAGGTTGATGCGGATCAGGCCCGGGGCGTCCGTCTGGCGCAGGGCGAGGCCAACGGACTCGACGAGCGTGAACGCATCGCTCTCCAGCGCCGCGGCGTCCACCCTGCCGCCCACGCGCACAGCCGTGAACGGGTTGAGGTATTCGACCTCGACCTGGAGCGACTCCATGAAGAACTGGTCGAGCTGCGGGAGCCGCACGGAACCGCCGGTGAGGAAGATCCGCGACGGCGCCGCGCCGCCCTGCTGCGAGCGGTAGAAGTTGATAGAACGGGAAATCTCCGCATGAAGGCGCGTAAGCACCGTGCGGACGATCTTCGACACCCGGTCGGTGATCTCGTCGGCGTCTTCCGTGACGCCGCCAAGCGCCACGTAGCCGCGCTCGATCTTCAGCTGCTCGGCCTCCTCGAACGAGCAGCCGAACGCCTGGGCGATTTCCTTCGTGATCGTGTTGCCGGCGTACGGGATGGACCGCGTGTAGATTTTCTCGTCCTCGACAAGGATCAGGTTCGTCGTCTTCGCGCCGATGTCGAGAACGACGTTGCTGCCCGCAAGACCCGGATTCGCGTAGCGCAGCGCGTTCAGCACCGCCATCTGCGAGACGTCCACGACGGCCGGCTTCAGGCCGGCCGCGATGACGGCGTCGGTCACGGCGGTGACGCCGTCCAGCTTCGCCGCCACGATCATCGCGGCGCGATCGCCCTCCGGCGTCGTGCCGAGGAACTGGTGGTCGCAGACGATCTCGTCGATCGGGAACGGCACGTTCTGCTCGACTTCGTACTGGACGAGCTGCTCGAGCTTCGCGGCGTCGCCGACCGGCGCGATCTTCGCGAAACGCGGGAAGACCATCTGCCCGCCGAGCGACACGACCAGCGGAGCCGGGCGGATGCCCGTCTCGTGCATGATCTGCGAGAGGACCGGCGGCAGGGAGGCGGCGACCGACATCGCGTCGTTCACGTCCACCGTCTGCAGGCTGGCGCTGCCATACGCGGTAAGCGTGAGGTTCCGCTTGCCGCTCAGCGTGTATTCGGCCAGCGTGGCCTTCGACGCGCCGATGTTGAGTGTGAGAATGCGGGACATTTCAGAAACCTAACCTGCCTACTGGATGGACTCGTAGTCGGCGTTGTTCACGAGCCAGAACGGCGTCTTGGAGCGGTCCACGAGACCCTGGCGGACTTCGATCATGGGCTCGTCGGTGCGCTTGTCCTTGGCGTTGATGATCTTGTCGTTGTTCCACCATTCCATCACGGTCTTCGTCTCCTCCGTGATCTTGCCCGGCTTCACGTACGGGAAGCTGTTGACAACCGTCTCGCCGTCCAGCAGCTTGCCGGCAGACGTGACGATCTCGCAGGAAATGACAACAGGCTCGCCATAGCGCTCGATGAACGACGGGGGCAGGCACGCGCAGGAGCGGTGGTCGCCCTCGGGAATGTTCACGTAGCGGGTCACGAGGGTGTAGTAAACATAGGGCGGCAGGCGCTTCGCGGCTTTCGACCGGTCCTTCTCCTTCGCCTTCGCGGTGTCGCAGAGGACGTACCAGTTGACCGTGAGGTCCTCCGTCCACCGCTGCTGCGTGCGGTACGTCATGTCGAACACGCCCCACTGGCGGCGCTTCTTCGTGATCGGCTGCAACCCGCCCTGCGCATTGAGGCCCGGAGCCATGATCAGCGACTGGGGTCCGATGCTCGGCATCTGGCTGATCTTGACCTTCGCATCCATCTGCTCCTGCGCGACCTCCGCCTCGGAACGGGCGCCGCGCCCAGTGGTGCGGTTGCTGCTGCGCGTCCGGTACGACTGCGCGGAAACGGTCGCCGCGCATGCAAGCGCGAGCGAAAAACAGAGGGCTTTCTTGATCGTCATTTTCTTTCTCCTTTGATGGACGGGGATAATTGTATCATAAAACCTTCATCTTAGGCAAATCCTGAATGTCGACCAGGCCGAGCACCCGCCCGGCCGCGTCGCAAACGGGAAGGTCGTCGATGCGCCGCCGCTCGAAGACCTTCAAGAGGTCGGCGGCGTAGGCATCGTCGCGGATGAAGAGGGGATTCGCCGTCATTACGGCAGAGACCGGCGTGGAAAGGCCAAACGCAGTTTGGCCATCCGCGCTTGTCGCGGCCACCTCACCCACGGGAGCGGCCGCGCTTGGCGCGGCCACCTCACCCACGGGAGAGGCCGCGCTTGTCGCGGCCGTAGCGGCGATGCGCCTGCGGAAATCGCCGTCGGTGAAGATGCCTGCCAGCGTGCCGTCGGGATTCACCACCACCGCCGAGCCGCCCTGCGCCTTCGTCATGGCGAGAAGCGTGTCGAGCACCGTCGTCTCCGGCGCGACCCTCGCGCAGCGGTCGCCCGTGCGCATGATGTCGGAGACCTTCAGCACGAGCGCGCGCCCGATCGCGCCGGCGGGATGGTTGAGCGCGTAGCGCTCGCGGTCGAACGCCTGCACGTCGATCATCACCATCGCGAGCGCGTCGCCCATCGCCATCGTCGCCGTCGTCGAGTTCGTGGGCGCCATGCCGAACGGACACGCCTCCTTGCCGCAGGGGATCTCCAGCACGACATCCGCGAGCTTCGCAAGCGTGGAGGCGGGATTGCCCACGAGCGCGACCACCGTGAGGCCGTGCCGGCGCACCGCCGGGATGAGGCGCACCACTTCCTCGCTCTCGCCGCTGAACGAGAGCGCGAGCAGCACGTCGCCCGACGCCGTCATCCCCAAGTCGCCGTGCATCGCCTGCACGGGATTGAGGACGATGGAGTTGACGCCCGTCGACGCGAAGATGGCACTCATCTTCTCCGCGACGTGCAGGTTCTTGCCCACGCCCGACACAACCACCTTGCCGCCGTCCGCCAGCGCGTCCTGTATCAGCGCGATCGTGCGCGTGAAGGATTCGCCCAGCGAATCGCGCACGCGCCGAAGGCCTTCGATCTCAATGTCGAAGACCTCCTTCGCGCGGGTTATCTGGTCGTTTGCGGTCATGGCAGTTTCCCGGATTTCCCGGATTTTCCGGAATCTCCGGATATTCCGGATTCTCCGGGCTACTTAGCTCCTTTCTTCGATTCCGCCTGGAGCAAGGTCACGCAGATGGTGCCCACGATATCCTCGGCGCTGCAACCGCGCGAGAGGTCGTTCATGGCCTTCGCGAGCCCTTGCAGGTTCGGTCCGATCGCCACCGCGCCGCCGAGGCGTTGCGCGATCTTGTATCCGATGTTGCCGGCCTGGAGATCGGGGAAGATGAACACGTTCGCGTTGCCCTGGATCGCGCCGCTGGGGTTCTTGAGCTGCCCGACGGACGGCACGATGGCCGCGTCGAACTGAAGCTCGCCGTCCATCGCAATGCCCTTCTCGGCGAACACCGGCTTCGCAAGCTCGACCGCCTTCTGCACCTTCTCGACGAGCTCGCCTGCCGCGCTGCCCTTCGTGGAGAAGCTGAGGAACGCGACGCGCGGCTCGTTGCCGGTGAGGTCGCGGTACGTCTGCGCCGTGGAGAGGCCGATGTCAACGAGCTGCTCCGCCGTGGGGTTGGGAATCACCGCGCAGTCGCCGAACGCGAGCACGCTGTCACCGGACGGCGTGGGGGCCTTGAGGTCCATGATGAAGCAGCTGGACGCGGTCTTCACGCCCTTCTGCGTGCCGAGCGTGTGGAAAGCCGCGCGGAGCATGTCGCCCGTGGAGGCGATGGAACCGGCCACGAGGCCGTCTACGCGCCCGAGTTTCACCATCATGCCGCCGAAGTAGATGCGCCTCGTGCGGAGCGTCTTCTGCGCCGTGGCGAGGTCGATGATCTTCTGCTTCTCCGGCGGCTTGCGCGACTCCTTCGCGTTCCACGCCTCGAGGTACGCCTGCTCGAGCTCGGCGTCGCCGAGCGTGTAGTCGATGGTCTTGATGCCGCGCTCGACCAGGCTCAGTCCCGCCTTCGCCTCGGCCTCCGCGATCTCCTCCGGCGTGCCGAGCACGACAGGCGTGCAGATCTTGCGGTCCACGCAGCTGCACGCCGCGACGATTACGCGCGCATCCATGCCTTCGGGCAGAACGACCGTGCCGTTGAGCGCCGAGGCCCTTTCAATGATCTTCTCAATCGCTTTCATTTTTCCTTTAACCTTTCAACACCGCCACGGTTTCGCGGGCGATCATCAGCTCCTCGTTCGTGGGGATCACGATCACGGGTATCTTGGAGTCCTTCGTGGAAATCACCCCCGACTCGCCGAAGCGCACCTTGAGGTTGGCCTTCTTGTCGAGCTTCACACCGAGCGCGCCGAGGCGCTTCACGATCTGCTCGCGCAGCTCCGCCGCGTTCTCGCCGATGCCGCCCGCCATCACGATGGCGTCAGCACCGCCCACGAGCGTGTTGTAGCCGCCGATGTACATCGCGGTGCGGTGGCCGAACGCCTCAAGCGCCTCGACGGCGTCGATGTCGCCCTTCTCGGCCTTCGCCACCACGTCGCGGGAGTCGCCGCCCTGCGCGCCGGCGAGGCCCTGGAAGCCGCTCTCCTTGTTCAGCATCTTGTCAAGCTGGTCGAAGGTGTAGCCCTGCTTGCCGAGGAAGAAGATCACGCCGGGGTCGATCGTGCCGGAGCGTGTGCCCATGATGAGACCGTCGAGCGGCGTGAGCCCCATCGTCGTGTCGATGCATTCGCCGTTCTTCACGGCGGCGAGCGACGACCCGTTGCCGAGGTGGCACGTGACGAGGTTCACCTTCTTGAGGGGCTTCTTCAGCCACGCGGCCGCGGCCTGCGTGATGAACTTGTGCGAGGTGCCGTGGAAACCGTACTTGCGGATGCCGAACTTGCGTGCGACCTTGCGCGGCAGCGCGTACTGGTAGGCGCAGCCGGGCATCGTCTGGTGGAAGGCCGTGTCGAACACGCCCACGTTGGGGACGCCCTTCGCCGCCTTCTCGCACGCCTCGATGCCCTGCAGGTTCGCGGGGTTGTGGAGCGGCGCGAGCGGCACGCACTTCTGGATGAGCTTCTTCGCGGCGGCGGTGATCTTCGCCGGGGCGGAGAACTTGTCACCGCCATGCACCACGCGGTGGCCGATCGCGTCGATCTCGGCGAGGCTCTTCACGACCCCGCATGAGGGGTCGCAGAGGACCGCCATCACCTGCGCGATGGCCTCGACGTGGTTTTTCATCGGAACCTCGCGGACGACCTTCTCGCAGCCCGTTTTCGTGTAGACGAGACGCGAGCCCGCGATGCCGATGCGCTCGACGAGGCCCTTGCAGAGCATCTTCTCGCCGGTCATGTCGAAGAGCTGGAACTTGAGCGACGACGAGCCGCAGTTGACGACGAGTACCTTGTTGATTTTCTTTGCCATTTTCTGTTGGCCGCGACAAGCGCGGCCGCTCCCGTATTACTGTTTCTTGATGATTGCCTTGAAGAAGCGGGCCTCGGGCGCCTTGGCGCGCGCCGTGGCGAGTTCATCGGCCGTGACAGGCTCGACCACCGTGCCGTTCGCGCGGATCGTGATCGTCTTGACCGGAAGCTCCACCGCGTCGGAGAAGTCCGGCTTCGTGGCGCAAGCGAGCGACAGCTGCACGTCGGCAGAGCCGTTGAACGTGATCACGTTGGAGGCGCCCGCCGCCGTCTCGTTCGAGATCTCCAGTTCAATGCCGCCTTCGAGCGAGAAGGACTTGATCCGCACAGACGTCGTCTCCTGCGGGACGTCGGTCTGCCCGCCAGACAGCAGTTCGGCAGCCACGATCGGCGAGGCGGACATCAGCCGGAGGATCCGCGGGTAGTTCGACCCGCCAGAACCTCCCTGTCCCCTCGACACCAGTTCGTATGCGTCGAGCGCCGCCAGCAGATCCGGATTGACGCCTGCGAAGAACGTGTTACCGGTGATCGGGCCCTGCGCTGTCAGGTTGCCGTTCTTGTTCCACTCCCACGCATCAGGGAAACCGTCGTTGTCGGTGTCGGCATCCTCGATGTACACCGTGACGATCGGCGCCATGTCGTCGTAGGACACGGTGACGGGCTTCGGCGCCCAGACGGACTTGGCCGCAGGGACGTCAATCAGGCATGCGTAGCCCCACGACTCCCAGTTGGCCTTCGTCCCGTTTGCATCCGTGTCGATGTAGGCGCGCACATAGTAGCTGCCGGGTGCAAGGCCGCAGAGGACCGCGTTCACATCAAGGTTGGTCACGGACGCAATCGTCGCGACGTTCGTCACGTAGGTCTCCGCCACGGGCTGTCCCGAGAAGTCCTGCATGGCAAACGCCTGGACGTGGATGAGATTCTTCCGCACAGACGGCTTCACCGACAGCGGCCCCGTCTCGACAAGCGGTCCGAAGTATTTCACGCACACGGCGATCGATCCATACTCCTTCCCGTCGTACAGGTTTCCGCTCGCGCCGAGGCGGAACAGGGTCTTCTGCTCCTCACGGTCGTTGAAGACCGTGTACTTCGCGTCAAGCATCGAGACCGACCAGAAGTAGTTGTTCGTGGTATTGAAAACATAGCCGTTCGGCGTGGCCATGCCAGCGTAGACCGGCGCCGTCCATTCGTACATTCCGTTCGAGTCTCGCGCGGGCGCGGGCTGCACGCCGGAATCGTAGATCTCGGTCGCCCCGTCGGATGCGTAGATCTTCAGCTGGAACGCAGGATAGGCCTTCCCGATCGTGTTCGCATGCGACCAGCGGAACGTCGGACGGCCAGCGTACACCATCACGGGAAGCGTCGGATCGGGCACCGTCGGCGTCTGCCTCAGACGTGCCTCGAACTGATTCGAGAACAGGACGGGGAGGTTGTTGCCGAAGTTCTCAACAGCGCCCACGTCCTCATCGCCAATCACGACGCGGTAGGTGGCATCCGTGAGCGTGGCCGCGCCGCCGCCATACGCGGGGAGAAGCGTGCCCCAGTCGAGGTCGTACACGCCGTCGGCCAGAAGGTCGGCTTCGGTCAGGTTCGGATGCACCGAGAGATCAAAGGTCCGGTCAAGCAGAACGGCTGCTGCCGCCGTCGAGCGGTTGATCCAGTTCCGCACCACCCTCACACGCGTGAGCGAACTCACGTTCGACGGCATGTTCGTCCCGGGATGCTGCGACATCTCGTTCGGCAAATACCCTCGTGCCGTGTTGACCGTTCCGCGGTCCGTGGGATCGGAACCGCCGCTGGAGCTGCTGTCGCCGCTGCCGCCGAACGCGGACGTGAGGTCGAAGCGCGCCATGATCGGCGTCGTCTTGGTCAGTTCCACCGTGAACTCCGCGTCCGACCAGCCCACATCGACATTCCGCGCCACGCCGTACGGCGCGCCGGGCGTCCACTTGCCGTCCGTGCCGGCGACAAACACCACGAACGTGTTCAGGCCTTCGCGGACATGGCCGAGGTCCGTCGCCGACCCAACCGAATCGCTTTCGCCCAAATGAAGCGTCGTACGCGTGTTTCCAATCATTACGCGTGATTCCCAAGACGCACGCACGTAGCTCGACTCCAGATGGACTTCGGTGTAAGTCTTGCTCATGTCAGTTTCTGTCAAAGCTACGTCGTCCACGAGACGCCACTCGTTGGGCAGCTTCGTGAAGTCGACCGTCGTGCGGCCTGTGGTGTAGTCGATCGTGCCGACCTCCAACACGGATCCGTCCATCGACTTTGTCGCGACGAGCACGCCCTTTGTCTCGTCGCCCGCTATCGGACGGTCCTTGATGAACGTCATCCATTCGGACGTGCTCAAGGTGCCGGAGGTTGGCGTTCCGTCTTCGTATGTCACGTAAGCCGGGTCGCGGAAGTCGATTGTCACGCTTTCGCGCACGACCGAACCCGGACTCAGCGTGAAGGAGTACTCGCGCTTCGGGTTCATGCCGAGAACGGTCGTCTTCGCCTTTGAGGCCGTGCCGGAAGACGACCCCGACCCGGAGGACGAACCGGATCCCGACGACGAACCGGAAGACGACCCCGCGGACGAGCCGGTGTCGAAGGTCACCGTCCATGTTGCATCCGGCCGCCCCGTGATCTTGCTTGCAGCCGAGTAGGCCTGCACAACAAGGCTCTCGTTCAACGTGCCGCCACCCGGCTCCATCACCGCAGTCATGTGGATCGTCGGCACCGGATAGTTGCGGAGAATGGCTCCGTCAAGGCCCGGAGAATTGCCGAGGGTCGGATTGGTGCCGGCGCGGCATTCGGCGTAGTTGCTCCAGCCGTCGTCGTCGGAATCGCGCCACGGGTCGTAGAGGCCGCGCGTGATTTTCGACACGTCAAACAGGTCTTCCCAGAGGTCCTCCATGAAGTCGTGGTCGGTGAACATCTCGCCGAGGTAGAGCTTGCCGACACGCAGGAAGTAGTCAGGAACGAGCTGCCCGGGGAGCGAGCGCGAGGTCGAGGGGCTCACGCGCGGGAAGCCGTACGACACGAAACACTCGCCGATCAGGTATTCGGCGTAGTTCGAGAGGCTATCGCCGTCGTTGTCGTCCCACGTCGTCTTCACGCCGTAGACGGTCTCCCACCAGTCGGGAAGGCCGTTGTGGTTCGTGTCCGCCAGGCTCGCGTACTGCGGGTCATACGTTCCGTCGACGGGCAACATGCCTCGATAGAGGTCGCGGAGGTACGCCTCCCGTGCCGACATGGAGATGACCTCGCCTGTCGGCGTCACGTAGTTGACCTTTGTGGTCGTCGTCAGCCCGCTGACGTCGTCCACATAGTTGGGCGCAACGTTGTACTCCCACCAGTCCGGCAGCCCGTCGTTGTCGCGGTCGTTCAAAGTCGCGGTCCATGCGTCCGTCGCGCCGCCGCCGTCCCAGAAGTCGGGACACCGCTTCGCAAAGGCGCCGCCGAGGGGCAGGAGATCGGACCCGCCCACGAAGAGGGTGCGGTTGTCGAACTTGAGGCGGCTCAGCGCGTCGCGCGCCGCGTCGCCGGCGGAGTCCGTCAGCAGGCCCAGCTGCTTTTCGCGGAAGTAGGTCTCGGACATGTACATCCAGTACGGGTACGGGTTCGCCGCATTCGGGAATTCGAACGTCGAGACGTTGACCTCGCCGGGGAACGTGACGCCGCCGACAAGCTCGCTCCAGTAGCGGCTGTCGTAGGCGGAGCCGTCAAGTGCGGGCAGCATGCCGCACGTATTGCGCAGCCACGGAACGATCGCCCGGTTTCCGTAGACGGTGCTGGCGATCGGCACGGCATTCCACCAGCCGCAGCGGATGTCGACGTTGCGCCCGTCCCACCGCAGGTTGTCGCGAACCTTCTCGTTGAATCCGCTGGGCGCGGTCGCGACGTAGTTGGAGTTGACCTCGCTCGGAAGCTGCTGGAACGAATAGTGCAGCAGCAGCTCGGCGGGGAGGTCCGGATTGCCGTCGTTCGGGTTGTGCGTCGCGCCGCCCTTCCACAGGCGGTAGACCTCGTCGCGGAGGGCGGAGACGTCTGCAAGCGAATAGCGCTTCGCGTAGTCGGCCGAGATCTGCGCCGCCGTGCGGGCGCCGTCCCACACGCGCACCTCGTCCACCCAGCCCTTGTAGTGGGCGCAGTAGTTCGTCCACGCGGACTCGGGCCCGATCGTGATGGCGCCGAGTTCCGCCGCGTCCGCGCCGACGAGCAGTGCGATCGGGTAGTTCTCGTAGCCGTCCACGCCGTAGTTCACCTCCTTCGGGTTCACGCCCTGCCGCGTCACGATGATGCCGTTTGCGGGGATGAGGTTCGAGTAGGAGCGGTTCACCTCGCGTCCGTTCACGTAGAGGACGAGCGCGCTGCCGTCGAAGGAGAGCGCCACGTGCGACCACTTGTTGGTCTCCAGCTCGATGCCCTCCACGGTGGTGGTGCCGAATCCCCTGGGGCTGCCGCTTGGAACGGCGTCGTCGCTGTCGTACTGTCCGTACACGCGGCCGCCCGCCTCCATCGCGATGCGGAAGTTGGCGCGCACCTGGTGCGCGGCGTTCGAGAGGGTGCTGGCCGGATAGTCGCTCACGCGCGTCAGGAACGTCTGGGCGCGGGACAGGTCTTCAGGCCTGACCCATGTCTCGACGGTGAACGTGCGGAGCATCGCGTAGTTCTCGCCGATGCGGCGGTGGAGGTTGCCGGAGTAGGAGGCCACCACGGAGTTGGTTCCGGGGAAGTACATCGCCTGGCGGCGGTCGGGGTCGTTCGCGTCCAGCGGGTTCGTGGCGTCCACCACGGCATGGGTAAGCTCCTGCTCGTCGGGGATCCAGTCGTGGTCGGTGTCGTAGCCCTCGTTCTCCTCGAAGGCATAGAGGTAGTCCGTCACGCTGCCCGGGTCGTTGCCGTCGATGTAGGAGAACCAGAAATAGGTCGAGAGGTCGGGGGACTTGCCCTCCTCGATCATGTACGGGTCGCGGCTGTAGTACTGCGCGGTGTAGCTGATCCTGGAGGAGGAGTCGGTCATCCACAGCGGCGTGGGGTCGGTGTGGTAGTTCTTCGGGTTGGGCATGTTGACGAGCAGCGCCTCGTCCGTGTTGCGCAGGCCGTCGCCGTCGGCGTCGGCCTCGGGAACGCCCATCGCCCACGGGAACTTCATCGCGTCGTAGACGAGCTCCTCCTGCGGCTCCCAGTCCGTCCAGGCGTTGTTGGCGGCGGAGAACACCGCGCCGTTCGGAAGCACGGTGCCGTATGCGCCGGAGATCACGTCGTATCCGGTCGGCCCGCCAAGAAGCGGGTTGAGGCCGTGGAACAGCTCGTAGTAGTCGTCCATGCCGTCCTCGTCGGAGTCCCACATGCGCGGATCGGTGCTGACGTAGCTGGTGGCGGCCATGCGCAGTTCGCTGTCCACGGTCGCCTGCGGGGAAAGTCCGTTCGGGGGAAGCAGGATCCTGTATCCCGGTTCGTCGTAGTTGGCGCATCGCGACGGGTCGCCGTCCGTCCGCCCGTCCTGCGTGCGCTGGGCCATGGAGTCCCACGCCTTCGGGGGACGCGCGAAGTAGCCCAGCTGATTGTAGCGGAAGCCCTCGGTCTGCCAGGCGGAGATGCCGGTGAAGCCCTTCGCGCGGGCGGTCGCGTAGAACGTCGGGCCGTCCCAGGCCTGCATCGGCAGGAAGCCCACGTACTTGCGCGAGCCGGCGATGCCGCCCGGCAGGTAGCTGCCCATGAGCGGCGTCTCGGTGTCGTCATAGCGGAGGTGGCGGAGGGTCTGCACGAGGTACTCCTGGAAGTTCTGGAGCCCGTCGTTGTCGAAATCGAGGTTTCGCACGGTGCCGGTGCGCGGATCGGTCTGCCTGTACGACGTCACCGCGTCGCCGACGATGGTCGAGCCCCAGCGCGGCCCGAACGTGCCGTCCATGCCGGCCGTGATGTAGGTGCCGGCCGTAGTGTTCGTGCCGACGATGTTGTCGTTGCGGTTGATGGCCGCGATCTGGCCTGCGGAGAACGGGATGGTGGTGCCGTACTTCGCGCTGCCCGGACCGGGCACGCCCGCCGTGAACACGGCGCCGGCGAACTGGCGCTCCCACGGGTCGGGCAGGAGGTCGAAGTCGGTGTCGACCGTACACGGGTTGAGGCCGCCGCCGCGTATGCAGCAGGAGCCGTCGTCCGCAGGGTCGCCGTAGATGAAGGTGAACTCGTGGGCTCTGCCGTCCTGCGCCGCCAGCCCCGACATCGGATGGGACCCGCGCCAGGTGGCGCCTTCTTCACCGTCGGGGATGCCGTCGCCGTCGGTGTCCTGGTCGTACGGGTCGGTCGGGAAGAACTTGTTGTACCAGCCACTGCCCGTGCCGGGATGGTGCTGGAAGATGGTGGCCGTGCCGCCGCCGTTGACGGCGGACTCGTATGCATTGCAGCTGTCCGTGCCCGCGTATTCGCGCAGGAGGTTCAGCCCGTCGCCGTCGCCGTCGCCATTCGTGGCGTCGGAGCCGTCGTTCGGGTCTGCGCCCACGTAGAGCTCCCAGCCGTCGGGAATGCCGTCCTCGTCGGTGTCGGCGCCGTGGTTCGTGCTGGAGTACGTGGGGATGGTCATGGCCGATCCGCCGCCGTCGGTGCCGGTCCACGAAACGGTGTACGGCGCCGCCGTGAAGGGCGCGTTCGGATTCGTGGTACCGCCCCTGAGGACGTCGGCCAGGGTGGTCTTCTTGGCCTTGATGTCGCCGATGTCCTTCGCCGCCGAGCGAAGGCCCGTCTCGTAGCGGTACTTCAGCGCCAGGTATTCGTCGCGGCAGTTGTAGGCCTGCGTGTTGACGGCCGTGCCCGATCCGCCCAGGTACCTTGCCGTGGCGAGGGACGTCTTCCAGCGCCCGGCCACCAGGCCGTCGCTGTTCATGTACCAGCCCGTGCGGGGGTCGAACCCGAACTGGTTGTAGACCTGGTTGTGCACGAGCAACAGCGGCTGGTCGAACGCGATCGACGCGACCATCCCCTTGGAAAGGTCCACCTCGGCGGCGTCAAGCGGCTTGGCGCCGGTATCCCTGTCGCCACGCGACTTGGGCACGCACGTGGAATTGTCGTCGGCATAGTGGTACACCGCGATCGCCTGCACGCGCGACGCGTCCTCCTCGCCGAACACGACCGACGGAAACAGGTTCGTGCCGCCCGCCAGGGCCGATTCGACGAACGTCCGGTCGAGAGGCGTCCTGATGTTGGCCCCGTTCTGGTCGAGGGCGTAGACGACGCCGTTCGCCATCGTCACGATGGCGTAGGTCGCCTCCGTCGTGTGGGCGGCCATGAAGTCGCCGTCCTGGTTCTGCTCGGCGTTCGTCGGCGGCCGGAGCGGGTTCATCCCGCGCATCACCTCCCACAGGTCGCTCATGCCGTCGCCGTCGGAGTCCCAGTGGACGGGATTGGTGCCCATCGCAAACTCCTCGAGGTCGGTGAGGCCGTCGTTGTCCGTGTCGCGCGACGCCACGTCCCCGTTCGCCTTCTTGGTGGGGTCGAAGGCGTCCATGATTTCCTTCGGGGCGATCTCGACGCCCTTCGCAATGTTGTTCAGGTCGAACCTGGAGCCGGTCATCTGCACCCAGTTCGTGCCGTCCATCCTGCCGACGGCGGCCCGATACCAGAAGTAGTACTCGTAGCCGTCCGGGAAGCTGTCGCCGTCGGTGTCCCACTGCGTCGGGTCGGAGCGGTTCTCCGGAATCCAGCTGTCGTCCTTCATGAGCGCGGCCCAGAAGTCGCTGGCCCACGCAGCGTACGCCTCCGCGTATTCGACTTCGCCGGTGGGGGCGTTCGCCTTGAAGTCGGCCCACGTCTGGACTCCGTTCCAGTAGGCGACGGCGTTCGTCTCGGCCTCGGAAAAGGACGGATCGGACACCCACTCGCCACGGACGAAGATGTTCATGCCGTCGTGGGCCTTGCGGTGGTTCAGTCCTTCGTGGAAACCGCGGATCTCCCAGCCCGCCGTGAACGGTACGCTGAGCGTCGTCCAGCCGTCGGCCGTCGACGGAAGTCCTCCCTCGAAGGAGTTCGAGGGCAAATAGTCACCGTCTTCATTGTAGTTGTAGGCGTTGAACGACACGTCGCCGCCCTCCTCGGCATTTCCGCCGGCGATCTCGAACAACCTGTTGCCGCCGCTCCAGATCGGCATCACGGCGTAGATGTCCGGAATCAGGTCGCCGTTGAGGTCGCCAAGGTTGTCCGAGGGGAAGTGCTCCTTCGAGAAGATCGCGTCGAGGACCGTGTCGGGATAGAACGTGGCGTCCTTCTCCTCTTTTGGAAGCGGCGCGATCTGCTTGGCGTTGCTGTCGGGCCCGTATGTCGGGGCGAGTTTCAAAAGGGTCGTCGTGAGGCCCGACCCCTCCTCGCCAGTCGACTGCAGCCAGGCATAGAAGAAGCTGTCCCGGCTCGCATCGGCCGTGTAGTAGTTCCCAGTTGCGGGATGCCGGCCGGTCCGCGTCACGGCGTAGTCCGTGCCCGGCGTGAGCGAGCCGTTGTCGATGGCTCCCGCGCTGTAGCCATGCGCGTAGGCGATGGCGGAGGCAACGGACGGCGCATACGTGTAGATGTGCGTGAAGTCGTCGAACGGCTTGATGGCGCCGTCCGCCCACACGCGGCCCTCGCCAATGTTGCGCTGCCCCGTCCACTTGACCGCGAAATTGCCGCCGCTGCTCGACCCCGGGCCGCACGGCGTGACCAGTAGCTGCTTGGCCGCCTTCACGACGTAGTACCAGGTCGCCACTTCCGACTCGCCGCCGTCCTTGTCCACGACCTGCAGCTGCACCGTCTTCGTTCCGGCACTGGTGAACATCGTGGTGAACGTGCCACGGTATGTGTTCATGTTCGGGACTTTCACCTCGTTCGTCGACGCCTCGCCCGTGATTGTCCAGTACAGCGTCGCGCCCTTTCCATTTGCCAGCTTCCCCCTCTCGTACATGTCGTAGTAGCCGAAGTCCTTGAAGGTGTAGTTGATGGTGAACGGCTCGTTGATGGCGCGCTCGACCGTGTTTGAGGGAGGACGGGTGAGCTCGGGGGCGAGGTTGATGATGGAGATGGGCAGCGTCGCCGGACGGTAGACGTCCCTCCACGGCACGTTGTCGCTGTTCACGGTCGTGTTCGTGACCGTGGCGCGGATCACGAAGCCGGGATCCGTCGTGCCGTCTGAACCGTCCAGGTTCCTCAGGGTGAACCAGGCATTGGTGGTGTTTTCGCTTTCGCCGCCGAACGTCAGCGTCGTCGTGCTGAGCTCGGGCAGGTGATAGTTGCCGTCGTCCACGCCCGAACGAACGATTTCAAGCTGCACGGCGATCATCTCGGTCGGCAGCGACGTGAGGTTCACGTCGATGCGGCTCAGGCTGTTCTCGCCGGCGCCGCCGTCGTTTTCGGTGAACACCGACGATCCGAAATGGGGCGTCAGGCCGATGGCCGGCTTGGCGTCGACCGTCACGGTAAACGTGAACTTCGGCCCGAAGACGTCTTTCCGGCGCACGCGGTCGACCGAGTCCTTGTCGCGCATCATCACCTCGATCGTGTAGGTGCCCTCCTGCCTGAACGTGTAGTTGAACGGCAGGGAAGGCGGCCCGAAGATGTTGGTCGTGAAGAGCGTGCTGGTGCCGAGCTTGAAATTCCAGCGCGTCTGGAACGCCGTCAGCTGATTGGTGTACGCGGGATCGTCCGTGTAGAAGTCGATGTCCGAGGGCTCGTCCGTATCGGCGGAGAACGCCTTCGACACGCCAAGGGCGATTCTCCCCATGTCGCCGCCGTTCACCTCCAGGGTGTCCGTACCCATCTGCACGCTGGTGACGTTCGGCGGCACGTTCGTCACGTTGAAGGAGAAGCCGCGCGAGCTCCAGCTCGTCACCACCTTGCCCTCGTCGATTTTCTCCGCGTCGCGCACGATGATGTCGTATTCCATCTTCGTGCCGGTCAGGCTTCCGTCAAGAAGCGCCATCGCGATCGGGCCGACCTCCTCCTGGCCCCGAAACACAGGATAGCCGCGCGCCCAGTCGTGTTCATCGAGGCCGTCCATTTCCGCGCAGGTGACGAGGTTGGAGGCGTTCTCGCTCCGGGGCACGAAGAACACGTACCCCCAGTCCGAGCCGTCCGGCATCACGAAACCGCCCTCGCCCGCTTCGCCAAATTTGAGCGTGACGACCGGCTGCGCTTCCCAGTTCTCGGCGAACTTGCCGGACGAGTTGTAGGGGATGGCCTCAATCACCTTCGCGGCCTTGACGGTCACGGAGGCGTCGTGCTTCGCGGACGCCTTGCCGTCCTGGTTGACGACGTAGAACTTCGACGTGTACTCGCCCTTCTGGGTGTACTTGACCTTGAAGGTGAGGTCACCCGACGCCGTGGCGGCAATATCCGGGTACGCCGTGTAGTACGACGGCGAGTCGTTGCCGGTGTTGCTCCAGAAAACGGTGTACTTGCAGGGTTCGTGGAGCTCCCCGTAGGCATCCGCCACGTTGACGGTGATTTCCTGCTCGGCGTTCGCTTCTGCGGAGATGGCGGTCAACTCCTCCGTGACCTCCGGCGTGCTGCGGTTGATCACCACCGTGGCACCGGTGAACTTGCCGGTGAAGAAGTCGCGCGCGGGAGACGACACCCACGACGTGGCGTTGGTGTCCACCTCGAAGAGCAGCCCCACCTCCGTGTCGGTCGAGCCGCGGTTCGCGTACATCCAAAGCGCGAGCTCCGCCGTCTGCCTGCCCTTCCCGACATGCAGGACCGCATCCCACGCGGTATTGTCGTTCACGCTCGACTCGGAGAGCGCCACGTAGTTCGTCGGGTCAAGTTCCAGCACGTTGCTCTTCAGCGTCACCTTGAGCGGAACGTCGAAATCGGCGGAATACGCCTCGGAGAGCGACACGTTCACGTTCACCTTGGCCTTCCTGTAGTCGGAATCGGCCGTCACCGTCGTCGACGCGACGCCGTCCACCGTCACGGAGATGCTGGGCGGCAGCGGCTCGCCGACCTGGATGGTGCGCGTGATGAAGTTGGTGATGACGTCGCCCGAAGCATTGAAGATGTTCGTGGGCATGGCGGACAGGAACAGGTCCGTCGTGGCGCCGACCGCGCCCGTGCCCCTCACGTAGAACGGCACGCTCGTATCACCCGTCAGGACATGGAGCTTGCCCACCTTGCGCGTCACGCCATCGCCAAACACGTACTCCGTGACGTCCTCCACCTTGCCGCCCGGCACGACCTCGGCAATGTCCGTGTTGGCCGTCCACACGTAAAGGTACATGGGCGTTCCGGCCCCGCCCGCAATCGCGAGCGACGGCACGCCGGGATCCGCCGTGAGCGACCCCTGCGCAATGCTGCGCCAGATGCCCGCCCCTTCGTCGGCGTACGTCGGGTCAAAGTCTATGGCCTGCACGTACACGCCGGCGTTGTTCAGATCCAGGTCGGTGTTTTCCTCCGGCTGACAGTAGTTCATCCACCCGATCAACTGCTGGCCGACAAAATCGGGATCTTCCGCGAGATTTGAAACCCCCCACCTGAAATCGCTCGTGACGGAATGAGTCTGGCTGTCCACGATTTTCCAGAGAGTCTCCTCGCCGTCGCACTTCAGATAATACTGCTCGCCGCCATTTCCGTCCATCGCGGTTGAAGCGGGCCCCTTCCCGTCCGCCCGCGCGAGCTGGATGGGCAGGGCGATGTCGCCCGGCTGGACCGTGTATTTGAAGATGAGGTCCGTGTAGTGCTTCTCGCCGCCCATCGCGTCCGCCAGCCAGTCGGAGGCAACGCCCATCGGCCAGTTGACACATTCCGCCTCGCGCACCTGTCCACTCACCCAGAGACCGAGGCGCGGCTTGCTCGACAACAGTTTCAGCGCGTCGTCGACCGACGTAATGCCCGTCAGCGATCCCGTGTACACGAACTCCCACGGATTCACGTAGCCGGGATCGACATGGGTCTCGTCCCAATTCACGTTCGCCAGGCGGAACCGGACGTAGACCGTGTCGCCGACAGTCAGGGCACTGCCCGCATTCGGGAAAGTGTGGAGACCGTCGGGGTCGTAGGCGTCAACCCTGCGGATCTTGCCCGCCGCCTGCGCCGACTGGGGCACGGCGCACAGCACCGCCGCAAGGAGCGTTGCGCAAATGCCGATCTTTTTCTTCATGTTCATAACGAACCGCCTTCCTTCTTTGTAAATCATTTTGCCTCCGAAACCGCGCCCGGTGCGCGGCCCTCGGTCTCTTTACCTGAAATTCTCTGGGCAACCGCCGCCTGCGCCGCCGCCTTGAGTTTCTCCTCCTCGACGGCGAGGGACTTCCGTGCGGCAACGAGCTCGTTCCACCCTGGATACTTCTTCGGATTGCCCTCAAGCTCGGCCTCCACCTGCGCCTCGGTTGCGCCAGGCGGAACAGCCTTCTTCGCGAGCTCGCGCAACGGTGCCATCCGCGCCTCGATCTTCGCGCGCCGTTGCACGATGCGCTTCATGCCCTCTACGAATTCCCCGAGTCGCTTCTGGTACGCCGGGTCGTGCGCGCGCTCCTCGATCGACGCCGTCGTCGACTTCACCCCTGCGCGCGAGACGGTCGACGTGGGCGCAGACTGAGACGCGGGCGTAGACGCCCCGCGCTCGCACCCCAGCAGGAATGCGCATACGCATAGAACCGCCCCCATGGGGGCGACCAATCTCTTTTTCACTCTCTTCATGTCTTTTCGCATCTTGAAGGCCTGGCCTTCCCGAAGCAACTCCATTTTAGCACATTTTTTGTCACCGGGACAAGATGAAATCTTTCCCAGTCACTTTTAGCGCGAACCCTCCACGTCGAGTTCAACCTTGAAAAACCGATTCGTGGCCGCACCCACGGTGCCTGGACCAGGCCAGTCAACCCACTCCTCCGAACGCGCCGACGGCACCGGCGCACACAGGACATGGTAGACGCGCGGCGGATCGGCCTCCCGCATGTCAGGCCGCCAAGTGATCGTGGGCGTGCCGTTAGTCACTGCGATGAGAGCATGGAACAGTTCGTTCGGATCGTTTGGATCCGTGCCGGCCCAGTAGTCCTCCCACACCTTCACCGGCGTGCCGTCCGGCCACGTCTTGCCATTCGGCGAAGCGCTCTCGGCAAGCGCTTCAAGCTCTTCGTCCGTGGCCGTGGCAGATGCGCCGAGATTTTCGCACAGCCAGCTGTACGGCACGCCGTGCGTCGGCGTCACGTCTGCGGCCGCGCCCTCCGGCGTCCACGTGACGCGGTCCACCCAGCCCGTGCCGCCGCCGTTGTCATAACCATCATCAGCATAGACAAAAGCCCAGGCAAAAGAGACCGCCGTCTCGAATTCATTCGTATACACAACTTGGCACCAGTCAACATGATTCGTTAACCGTTCAATTTCATTCGTAATGCCTTCCGTTGCATCGTAGAGGCCAAACCTAAGGCTGTCACCAGCCCAGCCTCCAGCCGCATACTGCGAGCTCTTCACAGGTAGAGCATCGCATTTCCACCTGAACGACAACACACCCTTCCCGTCGACCTTTGCTGTAAGCCATGACACATACACCAAACCATCGCCCGTGTTGACCGGCAATGCACCGCTTTGCACGGCATTCGTGCTCACACCATCGTCGAAGAACTGGTTTGCCTCCGCGAACCAGTTGGCCGAATACGGCGTGTCGCTCGGCTTGCCCAATCTACCTACCGTCGCGAAGGTACGGAATCCCAATTCAGGCGCGTCCACGGCGGCGGCGAGATCATCCGTCACCCACGCCCACGCGGCCACGAGGTTCGCCGAGCCAGAAGAGGGCGGCGGCACCTCGCCGCTGGCCGTCTGGCCATCTCCGTACCGCCATCCGGCAAAGGTCAGATTCTCGTTCACGTTCGTGGGAACGGGAAGGTTCCAGGCGTCGCCCACGACAGCGGAAGTCGTGAACACACTCACCGCCTCGCCCATGTCGTTCGTCATCAAGCCGATTCCGCGCGAATCACGCGACGCGTCGAGCGTGACGGCGTACGTCACACCCGTCCAGCACGCGAACAGGGCCACGTCCGCGCCAGCCGTTGCGGTGAGGTTCGTCACGCGCGCGCGGTCAACAAAAGCCTCGCCGACGGCATTTGTCCAATTCTTGAAGCCCCAGCCGTCGCGCGTGAACGCGCACGCGGGAAGGTTCGTCGGCACGTTGTAGGTGCAGGGGACCGGCGCCATCGCGCCTGTGCCGCCGTTCGCGTCGAACGACACCGTGTAGACGATGCCCGTCCAGTTCGCGTAGAGGTTCACGACGGCGTTCGAGACCGTCGTCAGGTTCGCCACCTCCGCGCCGTCCGCGTAGTACTTCGTCTGGTAGTTGTAGTTCGTGTCGCTCGACCACCTCTCGAACGCACGGCCCGTATACGTGAACTCGACCGCGTCAAGGTGCTGTGTAACGTCATAGACGAACGACTGGTTGCCCATCGTCTCGCCTCCGTCCGCGCCGTTCGGATGGAAAGCGACCTCGTACGGATTCGGCGCCCACTGCGCGTACAGGACCACCACATCGCCGGCGACGTCTGTAAGATTGCCATCTATAATTTCGCCGTTCGCATAACAGTCACCCGAACCATCAGCGTTGCGACTCCACTCCTTGAACGAATAGCCCGGCCTCCTGATATACATATCGGCCACGTCCTTCAACGCCTGACTCTCTCCCATCGAAAAATCCTGAGTGCCAGATCCAGACCCGCCGTTGGACTTGAACTCCACCGTGTAGGACTTGTCCAGCCATCTCGCCCTGTAGCTCTTGTCTCCACGATCCGAAGAAGTTATGCTATAAATGCGATTCATGAACCCAATATCGTCCTCCTCGAACCAGCCGCCGAAATCCTTGTTGTCGCGCGTGATGTCGTTCTTCGTCGGCAGCGTCAGCCCAACGCCCTCCGTGTAGTTGGTTAACACCGTCCATCCATTGGAGAATGTCCCGCCCAGAGGCCGGAAGGTAACATTGTACACGGGAATCTGCTCCCACCACGCATAGATCGTGGCGTTGGACGACAGTGAAGACGTACACGGATTGCCGTTTGCCAAGTAACACGGATCGCCCGCACCCTCTTGTTGGGTGTAATAGCCCTTGAACCGATAGCCGCCTCTCGTCGGTAACGTGATCGGCGACGGGAAGACGCTCCCATACGTGGCCTGCACAGATGCCGTGCCGGGCGTGTCGGCCTCTCCCGCATCCAGCGTGATCGTATAGGTGTTGGCCGACCACACGGCCGTGAACGTGACCTCCCGACCCGCAACTGTCGTGAGATTTGAAACGACTTCGCCGTCGGCATACGTATGACCGCCATAATTCCAGCCGGAAAAAGCATGCCCAACCTTCGTAAAGGAATTCAGCGTCAACGCCTTTGCCTCGTCATACGTAAACGACTGTGGGTTCATCGTGCCCGACCCGCCGTTCGCGTTAAACACCACCGTGTAGGGATTCGGCGTCACGGGCACGACCAACATCTTCCACTCTGGTCTCGGCTTATTGTTAGACACGTCTATTTGTGCGTTTTGACTGCACCATGAACTGTCAAACACGAGGCCGGCGTCATGCTGGCTACTATAACGAGACGCTTTCCACTGAGTCGCGTCAAGTGTATAACCCGTACGTGAGACGCTAGACAGTTGCTCAAGAGTTGCGCTCGGATCCTGATCAACCGTCAATGTCTTTGAGGAAGGCGACAATGAAGACGCGCCCTTGGTGTCACCGATTGCATAAAGCCACACCGTGACGTTGCTAGCAAACGCTGCAACCGCCGCAAACGCCATGAAAGCCACTATGGAGGACCGGTACATCATCGTTCACCTCAAAGAGAGAGGATTACTCCGTGAGCGGGTCTGATGTAGCTCCTGAAACGACCTTGTAGAAACGCTTGACGCCGGCGGCCGTGTCGCCGGGCGTGACGACAATCGAAAGGTTGACGCCGTCGTAGGGATCATCCGGCGTGCCCTGCGCCTGGGCGCACGGCGTACCGCTTTCGTATGTGCCGCTCGCAACGGCCTCCCAGGTGGCAAGGTCGTCCGAACCGTACAGCACGTAGTAGAACCCGCGCAGGCCGTCGGCGATCGTCGCCTCGACGGTATACGTGCCGTCGGCGTTGGGATAGACAGTGAGCTCGCACGTGTCCATCGCCGCCTGCAGCGCATCTTCGTCAAGGGCGAGCGTTGCGACGACGTTGCCGTCCGAATCCAGGGATTTTTCGGCGGTCCAGCCAGCCGGGACGGTGACGGTGATGTCGTCCAGCGACCAGCCCTTGGCCATCATCGACGCCGCGTCGAGAAGGTTGGTGGTGTAGCCGACGGCAAGGTTGTCCAAGTCGTCGTTCCACTCGATCTCGAACTCGTTCTCGGCGTCTTCTTCCGGCAGCTTCCACAGCCACGTCAGCGTGACCGACGCCCCGTTCGTGATGCCGTAGGCGGTTGGATTGACGCCGACCCAGGAGAGGGGGCTGGTGTCGCTCTTCCCGTAGACGCGATAGCCTTCATACTCTTCGAGGGGCGCACCCGTCTCCGGATCGATCAAGTCGTTGCCGTAGATGCGCACGCCGCCTTTTTTCGAGCCCGCGTAGAAATCGGCTGGCATGTAGACGATTCCGCCGAAGTCAGTGTACAGCATGCCGATCAGATAGCCTTCCTCGTCTTGCAGCATCCAGCCAAGGCAGGTCTGCCGAACGCCGTTTCCGTCGATGTAGGAGGTGTCCGAGAGCGCCACGTCCGTGGCGATCCTGCAGAGGTTTGTGGCCGTATCGTACGGCACTTCCGTCCCGCCGATGAGCGTAGCCGGCACGTCGTCGCCCTCCTCGACCCCGAAGTTCTTCACGGTCAAGTCAAACGTGCCGAGGGCCGCCTCGCCTTCCGTGCGGAAGGCGGCCTTCAGCGTGACCGGACGCGTCACCGTGAATGTGACCATGTTGCCCGATTCCGAATAGTCGTCGCTTTCCGCGAGCTGCCCAAGATCTCCGGACACCCATCCCTGGAAGTAGTTCTTTTCCCAGGGGAATGGCGCCGGCGACAGCCCGGTTGCCACGAACGTGACCGTATCACCGAACGTGTACCATCCCGTGCCGGGTTCAATCACGCCGATGTCGTAGGGGTCTCCGTTGTCGTTCAGGGGCACCGTGGTGATCTTCACCGCATTGGTCTCCCACAGCCACGTCAGCGTGTAGGCGCCGTCCTTGAAGGTCGAAATCTTCGCGACCGCCGGCGCCGTGGCGTCGGGCGGGAGCTCGACCGTCGAGACCTCCGGCGTGTTCGTCGAGGAAATCGTCCAGCCCGTGCACCTGAACTCGACGTTCCCGGCGCTGTTCGTGGCGACAAGCGTGCTGTTCGTGACGGCGATCTCGGACACGTTCGTCGCCACGATGTCCTTGTATGGACCGCCGTAGCCATACGGGGTGATCTCGCCCATGTCTCCCGGACAGTTGCTCGTCACGACCAGCGAGATGCCGGAAGCCCTGTGGTGGAAGTTCGTGTACCCCTTCGCCATCACGCACTCCATGACGTTCGTGATCAGCTCGCCCGTGACGTAGTCAACGCCCTCGCCGGTGACGCCGTCGATCTCGTTCGTGAACGAATAGCCCGCCGTCACCTCGCCGCTCGCGCTTTCCACCCAGTTCGTGTAGGGGAAGTCCGCGGCGTCCACGTCGTTCGTGTACGTCGCGCCGCCGATGGACCAGTACGCGAGACGCCCGTTGTAGAACGACCAGATCTTGTTCGCCTCCGTGGAGATGGCGCTCCCGTCGAACACGCCGATCGAAGGGTTGCCGTCCGATTCCGAGGACATCCCGAGGCTGTACGGGACGCACAGGACGACGTACTTGTTGGTAAACGCCTCCTTGGTCGCGTCGTCGGCCTCCGTGTCAAGCCAGTACAGGTAGTTCCACGCGGCGTCGGTGGCCGGCTCGCCCCAGGTCCCGCTGAACGCGAAGACGGGCTTTGGCAGGCCGTTCGTCAGCGACGCGCGCGACTTCTCCCGCGCATCCGCGAAGCTCAGGGCCACCTCGGAATTGAGAAGCGGGAAGAAGATCGGGTCGGGAACCCACTTGCAGATGGCGTCGCCGGAACTGACGCACGCCGTGTCCTTGCTCGCGATCGGGCCCACCGTCACGCTGCCCGACTTGCCCGCGCTCGTGACGATGTCCACCTGGCGGTTCGCCTGCGTTTCGCTTGCGGAAACGCGCGCGCCGAAGAAGCCGTTCGTGAACGTGTGCTCGTCGTGCGTGTAGGTGGTGCCGCCGATTGTCACGTCCGGGTTGATGTAGGGAAGGAACCGCCCGCACACGGGCACGACCTTGTCGTCGTCGCAGCCGATCATCGTGATGACGCAGTCCACGATCGTGGAAAGGTAGCTTGCGCCGTGTTCGGTGCTCTTGGTGTTGATGTACGGGAGGGCGTACCAGCCGTCGCCCATTCCGCCCCAGCCCATGAACACGCGGACGCGCTCCACGTCGTCTTCGTCTACGCCATAGCCGACCGCCACGACGGAGTGCGCCTCGATGCCCAGCCCCACGGGCGCATTCGCGCGGCATTGCGTGTAGATGAGCTTTTCGTACTGGTCCTGCCGGGGATTGTTCACGCACCGCACCTCCACGAAGCCGAAGTAGTCGCGAAGTCCCGTGGCGATGTCCTGCTCCATGGCACCCGACGAACCCGTCGTCCACTGCATGCCCACGGCCACGCCGGCGTCGTATGCGACCGTGCCCAGCAGGTCCTTGCCCTCGTCGGTGATCGGGCCGTCCGCATCGCCGCCCCAACTTTTCGGCAGGCTCGCCCAGTCGTACTTGCCTCCCTTCGTGGACGTGGCGACCGGCGCCCCATTGTAGGTGCAAGCCGGGTTCGACTTGCCGGACGGGATTTCCCTGTTCATCCCCGCCCTGAAGAACTGCAGCATCGCCGCCGTCGCGGTGGCCACGCACCCGCACACCGAACTGCCCGGCGTAAACCGGTTGTAGATTCCCTCGCTCTGGCTCCAGTGCGTGAGCGGTCCGTCAAGCTGGAACCCCTTCACCACGACCTTGTACTTCATGTCCTTGTCCAGCACGGCCTCCGTCATGCTTGCAGCGAGACGCTTTCCGCCGCCCGTGCGGCCGCCGGAAAGGAGTCCGCCCCACTTCGACTGCTGCTGCGCCGCCCATTCCTGGCGCACCGCCTCCCTCTGTGCGGCCTTTTCCCCGTCTTCCTCCGGCTCGCGCGACGCTGACGCCGCGAGGCGTTTCCTTCCGCCGGCAGATGGTGTATCTTCCGCGTAGAGCTTCAGGAAGCGGAGACGGCGGCGCATGTCGATCGAGAGAATCCCGCGCAGCGGATGCGCGGCAGGCAACTTGCCCGGATCGCGCTCAAGCGCCACGACGACAGGCTCGATTTCCGTGACCGGCGCGATCATCAGGCAGCCGCCGCCGGCCATCGACACCTGGTGCCACAGCACCGTCTGCGCGGTGTTGGTGTCGCACTCCGTGATCACGTTCGTGGCGTTGTTGCCGGTCTCGAACTGCGCGTTGCGCTCCGCCCATGCATTGGCAGCGGCCATCGCCATGGCAGGCGTGACCGACTCCGCGTGCACGGCGCACGCGGCGAAGCTGGCGATAAACGCCAAGAAAATGCTCTTTTTCATACGTCTCACCGTCCTATTCAGACAAGCTGCTACGGGGGAAGTGTACACTTTCCCTAAGAAACGTTTGCAATTATACACGGAATCGGCGCATTTGCAAATGAAAAAAGTCAAAATCTTTTTGGGTGGGGGATCTTCCGGAGGATCCGGAAATTCCGGAATGTCCGGAACATCCGGAGAATCCGGAATCCGGATCACCTCTCAAGGAAACGACCGGAGCGATTGCCTGTGAATGTGCCCGCGCGAAGCGCCACGGCACCGTTCACGAGCACGGCCTCCACGCCCTCGCTGAAGGCATGCGGTGACATATAGGTTGCATTCTCGCGGAAGGCATCCTCGTTCCATATCGCGAGATCGGCATACGCACCGGCGCGGATCACGCCGCGGTCGCGGATGCCGAAGCGCGCGGCCGGCACGGAGGTCATGCGCTGGATCGCCTCCTCGCGCGAGCAGATGCGCGCGTGCCCTTCCACGCGGCCCGTGAGCAGACGGAAGAAGCGCGGCATCGTGCCGTAGGCGCGCGGATGCGGATGGTCGGCGCCGAGCGGCCCCCACGGCGCGCGCAACGAGGCGTCGCTGCCCGGCACGATCCACGGCCGCGAAAGGATCTTCTGCAGGTTCTCTTCGCTCATGCCAAAGAAGAACGCCCCCGTGCGGCAGGCGTCGGCGCTCAAGATATCGCAAATGAGAGTGCCTGGGGTGGTCCCCGAAAGCAATTCACTTATGCTTTTCCCACTGCATGCGCGCGTCGTTTCGCTCCACGTGCCGCCGATCATCACCGTGGACCAGTCGCGGTCCTGCGCGTCGATCTCGGCTGCGATTCGCGCGCGCGTTGCAGGATCCTTCAAACGCGCGATCTCCGCCACCACGCCACCCTCGCCTGCCCAGTCGGGAAAGACCACATCGAGGTCTGTCCCCGCCGCACAGTACGGATAGCGGTCGCTTCCAAGCAGCTCGCCCGCGTCGACGGCGCGCTGGATCTTCTCCAGCACGGCGTCGATCTTGCCCCAATTGCGCTTGCCGCTCGTCTTGAGGTGCGAGATCTCCGCACGGATGCCCGTGGCGCGCACGAGGTCGAGCACTTCGTCGATCGCCTCGATGATCGCGTCGCCCTCGGAGCGCATGTGCGTGGCGTAGTACCCGCCGCGCGCCGCCGCGACGCGCGCAAGCGCCGTCACTTCTGCAGAGTCGGAGTACTTGCCGGGCTGGTAGATGAGTCCCGTCGTGAGCCCCCACCCACCGTCGTCGAGTTCGCGCGCGAGCAGGTTCTCCATCGCACGCTGCGTCTCGTGCGTTGCGCGCACGGCGTCGTAGCCGATCACGGAGCTGCGCAGCGTGTTGTGTCCCACGAACTGCACGGTGTTGATGGCGGGACGCACCTGATCGAGCAGCGCGCGGTACTCGGACATCGACCGCCACGTCGGACCCGGCGTGCCGTCACCGCCCGGATACGTCATCGACGCCCAGTCGCTTGACAGACGCGCCGCACCGTAGCGCGGCGCCACGCTGCCGCCGCACTGTCCGTTGATTTCTGTGGTGATGCCCTGCGAAAGTTTCGACGGCGCGTCCGGCTCGATGAGCAGGTAGGCATCGCTGTGCGCATGCGCGTCAATGAAGCCCGGCGTCACGAGGCAGCCGGAGGCGTCGATTTCGGGTACGTGCGGAAGAGGATTCGAATTCGGGCGCGCGATGACGTCGGCGATGCGGTCGCCCTCCACCAGCACGTCGGCGGGGAACGCCGCGCGCCCCGTGCCGTCGACGACCAAGCCACCGCGGATGAGCACGCTAGACATCCCCGCGCTCCATGTCGCGCTTCAGCGCCTTCTTCTTGAGCGCGTCGCGCTTGTCGTGCAGGGCCTTGCCGCGGCACACGCCCATTTCAAGCTTGATGCGCCCGTTCTTGAGGTAGAGCCGCAGCGGAATGAGCGTGAGGCCCTTCGCCTCGGTCTTGAGGCGCAGCGCCTCCACTTCCTTCCTGTGCACGAGCAGCTTGCGGTTCTGCTGGGGGCGGTGGTTGAAGCGGTTCCCGAACGCATAGACGGGGATGTTCATCTGCACGACGTACAGCTCGCCGCCCAGCACGGCGCCGTACGCCCCCGCAAGCGACGCCTCGCCATGCCGCACCACCTTCACCTCGGTACCGGAAAGCACGATGCCGCACTCGATCTTGTCGAGAACGGCATAGTCGTGCCAGGCGCGGCGGTTGACCGCCAGGTCGCCCACCGGCGCCTTCTTCTTTTTCGCTTCGGCCATCAGTCGGCGTAGATGGACTTCGACGCCGCGTGCTTCGAGTGGCGCGTCTTCGCGTCCTCGGCGCGCGCAATCGCGTCGAAGTCGATTTCGGAGATGAGCTTGCCCTCGGCGACCTCGCGCAGAGCGGTGTCGACCTTGTCCTCCTCGGCCGAACGCGGCATCACGAGCGGCTTCTCGCCGGCGATGAGCTGCTTCTCGCGCTTCGAAATCAGGTTCACGAGAACCGGAACCGACGGAACGCGTTCATGGGCCTTTTTCAGAAATTCGATGTTCATGTTTCCTCCGCTGTTCAAAAAGAGTTGGATAGTATAGCCTTTTTCCGCCGCAAAAGCAAGGGGGTTTACGCGAAAAGGCTTTCGGGGATGAAGCAGCTCGCGAGGACGTGTCCCTTCACCACGGTCGACGACACGCGGACCAGCCGCCCCGTGAACATCTTGAAGTTCTCGAGCCACTGGTTGCGCAGCGAGAGCGCCATCTCGCCCGTCTCGGCCTGGAACGACTCCACCACGAGGTCCTTCGGCGAATACCGGATGCCCGTGCCGAGCGCCTTGGAGAGCGCTTCCTTCGCGCACCAGAAGCGGATCGTCGCGCTCGGCGCGTCCACCGCCCGCACCGCGAGCTCCCGCTCCTCCGGCGTGAACACGCCGTTCGTGAATTCATCCGACAGGTCGCGCCCGAGCGCCTCCACGTCCACGCCCACGCGCGCGTTCGCCGCCACCACCGCAACCACGAACCGCGACGTGTGCGCGATCGAGAGGTCGATGTGCGTCGTGAGGCGGTCGCCCCATTCGCCGATCGGACACGGCTTGCCGCTGTCGTCCGCCCAGATCTGCACGTCCGCGTCGCTCCACCGCGCCTGGTAGTTCTCGGCGAGGAAGCGCCGCACGGCCTCCTTCGCCGTGATGCGCCCGAACAGCCACTCCGTCCTGCGCGACACCGCTCCTGGCATCTCCGCGAACGCGCGCCGCTCGTCGTGGTTGAGCACGATCTGCGAGACGGTCTTCAGCCACAGCTCCTCGTTGCGCTCGAAGAGCGGATACGGCACGTCGCTCACCATCGCGCTCGCCACGGGCGTCGCCGGCGCGCCAAGCGCGGCCGCCGGCACCGAAGAGGTGAGGAATGTCTGCGCGGGCGCCAGCAGGAGCGACCGGTACTCCGGAGGCACGCGCTCGGCCAGCTCCTCGTAGCCGCGCAGCTCCATCACGCGCGTGCCGTTTCCGTCCGACACCTGGATGTCCGCCAGCACCGAACGCGGCGTGACGCCCGTCGTGCGCAGGTAGCAGTGGAGACGCGTCCCCTCCGCCGGCGGCGGCGCGTGCAGCTCGAGCCGCCGCAGGCGGAACCCGAACGAGAACGCGCCCTCGAACCGGCGGTGGCTGCGCCAGAGCGCGAAGCCGTCCGTGATCGCCGCCAGCAGCTGCGGGTTGAGCGCCCACTGCGGCACGCGCGTGAAGGCGATGGCGGACCCCGCCGCCGGCACCTCCACCTCGTAGTCGAGCCCGGCCTCGCTCCAGCGGTCCGCCGAACGGATGCCCTGCAGGAGCTCGCCGGAGAAGAGCCGGTCCGGATAGATGTCGCTCGGCGCCCAGTGCACCTCGCGGGCGCGGGAAAGTTCCGGCGGCGTGAAGGCCTCCGCCTCCACCGAACCCTCCGCCAGCACGAACGTGCCCTCGCACGCAGGCCACGTCCACGCGGCGTCCGCGCCGTCCTCGCGCACCTGCACCTTCACGGCGGCCTGCGCGGGCTTTGACGACGGCACGCGCTCGGCGCGCACGTACAGCGTGAGGCGGTCCTCCCGGAACGCGACCGTGCGACGGCAGAGGAGATCCTCCACGCGCGCCACGCGCCGGCTCGGCAGGAGACGCTGCGCGAGTTCCGCCATGATCTCCGCCGCCGCCACGAGCGCAAGCGGCGTGAAGCCGCGCAGGCGCGCGTCGGAGTAGGAGAGACGCGACACGCCGCGCGCGAAGTCGGCGAACAGCGGTTGCGCGGCGAAGTCGAACGTCTTGCGGATCTCGAGCGACACGCCCGGCTGTTCCGCCACCACGTCGGCATCGGAAATGAGCGGATTGAACGCGCCGAAGTCGAACTGGCGCCGCGCCCGCGCGCGGGCGCGCACCGCCGCCGCGCGCGCGCCCGCCTTCGGACGCGCCCCCGGCACGCTTGCGACGGACGAAACCATCGCCCCGCCGAAGGACGGCCCCGCCTTCTCGAGGGAAAGGCGCGGGAACTCGCGCGAGAGGCGCTGCTCCGTCTCTCGGCGGACGTCGAGCGTGAGTGGCGCGTCGAAGTCGAGCGCGCGACAGCGCCGGTGCACGAAGAGCGCCACCGGATCGACGGCCGCACCGAGCGCCGCAAGCTGTCCCGCCACGTGCTGGAGCTGGAGAAGGCCGGCGCGGTGCACCGAGTCCGCCGCCACCGCCACATGGTCCTCGCCGCGCAGGATGTCGTCGATCTCGCCCGCCGTCGCGCCGCGCGGTCCGCATTCGAGGAATACCTTGAAGCCGTCGGCGTACATCCGCCGGATCGTCTGCTCCAGGCGCACCGGCGCCACCCACTGCTCCGCCGCCGCGTCGCGCGCCTTGCGCGCCTTCGGCGGCAGCGGTTCCGTTGTGCCGCAGCTGTACACGGGAATGCGCGGGCGGTCGTCAACCCAGTTCCCCGCGAACTTGCGGAACTGCGAAAGGATCTTCCCGCACCAGGGCGTGTTGAACGGACGGTCCACGGCAAGACGCATTCCGCGCACCCCGGCTGCCATGAGCGTGTGCTGCACCTCATCGAGGGCATCGGACGCAATGGCAAGCGTAAGATGTCGCGGCGACTGGTAGAACGCAACTGCCAACTTTTCCGGAGAAAATCCGCTTAGAAGCTCCTCTGTCTGCTCGGGGTGCGGCCAGACGGTGGAAACCATCACGCAACGCGGGAGGCCGGCGTGGTCCACAGCCGTATTCACGAGCTTGTACATGTCGCGCAGGAACGCAAGCCGGTCCTTCCGCTCGAATTTCCCAAACATCCCGCTCGCCGCGAACGCACTCAGGTCGCCGCCCGCGAAACCTGTCACGCCGTCGGGATGGATGCCCAGCGCCGCAAGTATCCGATAGAGCGCGGCGTTGGCCGAGTACGTGGACACCATCGCCTCCGCGTACCCGCCGGCCGTGAAGACGTCCGCGTCGTGCCGGTAGTACGGCGCCGGCGGGAACACGAACGCCGACGGCACGAACTTGCCCGCCCCCGCGCCCTTCAGCGCGGCCTCCAGCTCGTCGAACGGCCGCCGGCACACGTGGAAGCGCACGGAGAGGTCGCGCACCATGCCAGGGTAGAACGACGGCGCGCCGGGGAACACAAACGCGAGCCGGCCCGCCGCTCCCTCACCGATCATCCTGTCGCGAAAATAGTACGTGCCCGACTTGTCGCGCACGCGCGCCGCGTCGGCGGCGATGCGCGACTCGGCCGAGACGAGGCGCGCGCGCAGGCCCGCCACGCTCGTTGCGATTACCGCCAGCGACGCGCTGCGGCTTGTCGCGAAGTCCCGCGCGCACGTGAACGCCACGTCCGCAAGCGACATGCCCGGCGCCTGTTCGAGGAAATGCATAAGACGGCGGATAGACGCAAGCAGGCCCGCCGTGTCGGACGCGCCCAGCAGCACGAGTTCGCTCCCGCCCTCTCTCGGCTCTGCGCTCATGCACGGTCCTCCTTCTCCGGCTCCTCCTCGAGGACGAGCGCCGCGCGGCGTCCGCCCCCGTCGTTCACCAGCACGGCGGCGCGGCGCGGCGACGTGGAGTCGCCCGTCACCCACGGACGCGCCTCGTTGAGAAGATACACGCTGCTGCCCACGTTCGACAGCGCCTCGATCGGATGCGCGCACGGCATCTGCGGCGGCAGCACACGGCGCCGCAGCGCAAACGCCACTTTCAGAATCGAAGCCGCCGCCTCCGCGCGGAAGCAGTGGCCCACGTTTCCCTTCACGGACCCGATGCCGACGAGCGGCCCGCCGGGACGATGCTCGCCCCAGAGCGACTGAACTGCCTCGACTTCCGCGGCATCGTAAGAAGGGATGCCGCTGCCGTCCGCCTCGATGAGGTCGATCGACGCGAGCGGCGCGCCCGCGCGGTCGGCCGCCGCGGCAAGCAACTTGGCAAGCGGCGCGGACCCACACGCAACGCCCTTCACGAGCGCGTAGATCCGGTCGTGCGCCGCAAGGGCGTCGCCCTCGCGCTTCAACACGAAGAACGCGCCACCCTCCCCGGGCACCGTGCCATGCGCGTCGCGCGAAAACGGCACGAGGTCGCCGTCCGTCGCAAATTGAACCTCGCCGGAGACGCCCTCCAGGAACGGACGCGACAGCGGCGGCGTGAGCGCGCCGGCGAGCGCCACATCCGCACGACCGCTGCGCAGGTCGTCCATCGCCGCGCGGATCGCCGCGATGCCGGAGAGCGCGCCGCCGTCGAGCGTCGTGGCCCCGCCGGAAAACGTGCACTCGCGCGCAATCCCGCTTGCAATGCTGTTGCCGGATCCGGAAAGGAAGCTCGCGGCGTCCGGCGCGGGCAGCGAGTTCACGAGCTCGCCGCGCACGGACTGCAGTGTCTCCTCCGGCGCGTTGCGGAAGAAGTGGGTGATGATCTCCATCGTCTGGTCCACGAAGAACGTATGCTGGAGCCAGTTCATCGTAGACGAGTTGAACGGCGGCGCATAGCCGAAGCGCACCGTGCCGCGCACGGGCTCGACGGCGTGCGGACGCATCCCGGCGTCCGCGAGCGCGTCGAACGCGAGCTGTACGGCGAAGTAGCGGTCCTGGTTCTCGCCGAGGCTCAGCTCGCGCGGGACGTCCTGCTCCCGCGGGAGAAAGGCGTAAAGCGGGCCGAGCAGCGCGCCGTGCGTGGGATAGGGGGCGTCGAAGAGGTTGCGTCCGCCGTACGGCAGCGACAGCTCTTCGCCGAGCGGCGCAATGCCGCTCGCACGATGCATGATCATCCGCCAGAACGCGCCGGGATCCGGCGCGCTGGCGAACCGGCAACTCACGCCGACGATCGCGATCGGGGATGCGTCCATCCCGAGGCCCCTTCCTACGAGCGGATCACCCCGTCTCCTGTGACGACGTACTTGTACGTCGTCAGCTCCTCGAGGCCCATCGGGCCACGGGCGTGGAGCTTGTCGGTGGAGATGCCGATCTCCGCGCCCATGCCGAACTCCGCACCATCGGTAAAGCGGGTCGAGACGTTGTGGTACACGGCGGCCGAGTCGACGTCTCGCAGGAACTGCGCGGCCCGGGCGGCGTCGTTCGTCACGATGCAGTCGCTGTGGTGCGAACCGTAGGCGTTGACGTGCGCGATCGCCTCGTCCACGTCGTGCACGATGCCGACGTTGAGGTCGAGCGAGAGGTACTCGCGCGACCAATCTGCGTCCGTCTCGTGCAACGTCACGCCGCGTTCCTTCGCCCACGCCTCCACGCGCGGCAGGAAGGCGTTTGCGACCTTCGCCGCCACGAGCAGGGTTTCGGCGGCGTTGCAGGCGCTCGGGCGTTGCACCTTCGCGTTGTCGAGGATCTTCAAGGCCATGTCGAGGTCGGCCGCGTCGTCCACGTACACGTGGCACACGCCCTTGTAGTGCTTGAGGACGGGGATGAGCGCGGCCTCGCACATCGCGCGGATGAGGCGTTCGCCGCCGCGCGGGATCGCGACGTCCACGAGGCCCACCGACCGCACGAGCGCGGGCACGGCGGCGTGGTCGGTCATCGGGACGAGATGCACGGCGTCGGCGGGCAGGCCCGCCTTCGCGAGGCCCGCGCGCACGGCCTCGTTGAGGGCCGCGTTCGAGCGGAGCGCCTCCTTGCCGCCGCGCAGGATGATCGCGTTTGAGGTCTTGAGGCAGAGCGCGGCCGTGTCCACGAACACGTTCGGGCGGCTCTCGAACACCACGGCCACCACGCCAAACGGTTCACGCACCTTGCGGATGGAGATGCCGCTCGGGCGGGTGCGGGTCCAGATATCGGTGCCGACGGGGTCGTCGAGCTCCACGATGTAGCGCACGCCGTCCACCATCGACTTGAACCGCGCAGGCGTGAGCGTGAGACGGTCGAC
>Ga0256407_10002343_pt1 | contig 36536 bp, 36 predicted proteins | sample RumenRJG_04DNA_FD_193489 | JGI IMG/M metagenome (GOLD analysis project Ga0256407, IMG submission 193489) | Bovine rumen microbial communities from Lethbridge, Alberta, Canada - RJG_04 | ecosystem: Host-associated > Mammals > Digestive system > Stomach > Rumen | place: Canada: Alberta...
TCCGAACAGAGAAGTTAAGCCTGCTTGCGCCGATGGTACTGCAATGCAATGCGGGAGAGTAGGTAGCCGCCTCCTTTCAAACAGAGAGCTTCAGAATTATAGTTCTGAGGCTCTCTTTTTTGTGTGCTTTTCCCTGGAGCTAGATGTACTAGCCTAACTAGATAGGCTGGGTATCGCAGGAATGTAGAGTTTTTTCGCAGATTTATTTGGAGAAAACAGATTATTTTTTTATTTTTGTAGTCGATAATTTATTTTTATGCTAACCTCTGCCACGAATTGGCGCAACCTTAATATAATTTTGCAGAAAAAATATGGAATTATGGTGAACAATGATAGAGGACAAGGCTTGATAAGCAAATATGTCTGGGTGATAGAGACTATCTATCGCGCCAAGAAGATTTCATTCAGGGATCTGAATGAGATGTGGCTTCGTGATACTGACATCAGTAGAGGTGTGGATATTCCGAAACGCACCTTCGACAACTGGCGCTATGCCATCTTGGATATGTTTGGTATAATCATCGCAAATGAGAACCGTGGAGAGTACCGCTATTATATAGAGAACGAAAAGGACATAAGTCAGAACGGCCTCCGTTCATGGCTCTATGACACGCTATGCGTAAGCAATGCCTTGGCAAACAGCCAATGTATCAAGGATCGTATCATTCTTGAATATGTACCATCAGGTCAGAACTATCTCCAGCCCATCATTGAGGCTATGAAGGAGAATCATGTGCTCAACATCACCTATCACAGCTATTGTAGGGACGAAGAGAATACTTTCGATGTACAGCCTTTCTGCATAAAACTGTTCCGTCAGAGGTGGTATCTGATAGCACGAAGTACCTATTCATACTATTACGAGCTGGGACCTCGCACCTATGCACTTGACAGGATAAAGGATCTTCACAAGATGGAAGAGACATTTGAAATGCCGAAGGACTGGAATGCAGAGGAATATTTTGATGGTTGTTTTGGTATCATAGCCGATCAAAGGGTTGAGCCTCAGAATGTGAAGCTGAAAGTATCAGCAGGACAGGCTAACTATATCCGTGACCTCAAACTCCATGATTCACAGGAAGAGATTGAGAAGAATGATGAGTATAGCATTTTCTCTTATATGATACGTCCAGAGTACGATTTCATGCAAGAAATACTACGGAATGGAGAGAACATGGAAGTGTTGGAACCAGACTGGCTGCGTCAGAAAATGTCAGGAATTATAAAGCGTATGAACAATAAATACAATAAGGAATAACAATATGCGAGATTTTGCAGCAATAGATTTTGAGACGGCAAATAATGAGCGTTCCTCGGTCTGTTCCGTGGGAATAGTCATAGTGCGCGATGGTGAGATAGTAGATTCGTTCTATTCTCTCATACAGCCAGAGCCAAACTATTATAATTACTGGTGTTCTCAGGTGCATGGCCTGTGTCAGCAAGATACGAAAGATGCCCCTGTGTTCCCAAAAGTATGGGAAAAGATAGAGCCACTTATCGAGGGCTTGCCCCTTGTAGCCCACAACAAAGCTTTTGACGAAAGTTGTCTGAAAGCCGTATTCCGTGTCTATCGCATGGACTATCCCGATTATGAGTTTTACGACACGCTATGCGCCTCACGACGTGCTTTCCGTTATCTACCCAACCACCAACTGCACACCGTAGCAGCCGAATGTGGCTATTGTCTTGAGAATCACCACAATGCCCTTGCCGATGCTGAAGCCTGTGCGTGGATAGCGAGGGAGATACTGTGAGTAAGTACTAATTACGAATTACTAATTACCTTGAATGGTAAATTATATTGTATGGAAAAAATCCCGAAAAGCCTTGAAAAGGCGAAATAATATAGGCGTGGGTGTAAACCTACGTAACATTGATATCCATTTTCAATAGCGCCGTAGGTGCGACATAATTCCATATCATGCTGAGAAATATAGAATTATCTCGTCCTATCAGAACTTTTCATATTAAAAAATTGTCAGAAAATGCAAATTGTAGTTTGCAATATTCTATAAAAATGATGTTTTAAGCACTTCAAATTGAAGTTTTTGTGAAATTCTTTCTTTGTTTTCAAGGAAAAATAGTACTTTTACAACCATCTAATGCTATCGCAATGCGGTTAGAGACAAGAGAGAATGAGCCTACATGAAAAACTTTCAAAGAAGTGGTTTCGCTCATTTATTAATTCTACACTTATTCAACAATTAAAATCTCAGATGTATGTCAAAGGTATTTCGTCTTACACCTAAACGCATCAAGCGGACAAATGGGTTAGTATTGACACCAGAAATGTCAATAGTGGTGACAACACGTCAACATTGTACTACTCCATTCTATAATGGAGCAGAAGAAGTTAAGGAACAGTATATGCGTATGTATCAGTTTGACTACAAGAAAGCATGCTGTTCTGCGAATGATTTTGAGTTAGAGAAGTTGGATTAAAAATAATGTTTTATGATAGATTTTGATGTTATTGACATAAATGAAGCAATTGATGGATTGTCATACGAGGAACAATTAAAATACTTGAATGACACAGAGAGCTACATTGATAAGGAATCTGCGAAATTACAAAACCTTGGTGTTGAAATTAGAAATATAAAGGAAGATATATTTCGTGATTTAACTCTTAGTGCCCTTCATAATGCAGGCTATAATATTCTGCCTGATGAAAATGGCAACCTAACTTTTGTTTTTAATGAAGCTACCATAACCATCGGTTTTAATACAATTCCTTTGCATATAATATGTTTTACCTTTGATACGAACAAAGATCAAAAAACATATCGTAAGATGATTTCAACCATAGTACCAGATTACAGACATAATCGTAATTTCTTCTCAAAAAAAGTTACAGAAGAAACCATAATTGATGAAATGGTCAGTTTGGTGAGAAGGCTTATGGATAGATAAGTTTGTATGTAGATCGTAAGAGAGATATTATAAACTTTTAAAAGATATGATATGATAGAATTTGATATTGATAATATTAGAGAAGAAATCAAAGATTTGTCTTATAAAGACAAACTGGAACTTCTTGAAGATAAAGGACATGATATAGAAATACTCATTGAGGAACTTCAAGGTTATGTTTCAGAAATCTCATCACTTGAAGATGAGATTCGAACAGAGCGGAATGATAGTATTTGTAAAAACATTCTTCAATCATTGAAAGGTGCAGGCTATAATATGGAATTGGACAGCAATGGTAATCTTTCATTTCCACTCGGATTGGCTAACTTTACTATTATCATGCAATTCCTTGATACCAAGGTTCAATTTTATTTCAACGCAAGTCAGAGTCAACTCAAAATCTGCGAACTTGTTAGTTCTATTTTGCCAGAGTTCAAAGCTGATGGTAATTACTACAGTCTGCAAGTACCAGAAGAAGAAATCTGCAAGTGTGTCGTGGGTATGGTTGATAAACTGATGAAACATAAAGAAAGGTTTTAATAAGGCAATGAAATAATCGTCCTTAATTCTTTACATATATATAAACAATTTTAGATTTATTTTATGGAAAGTTCAACAACAATTATTGGAATGATACGGGGCAACGTTATTTACGTCCCTGATTATCAGCGAGCCTATTCCTGGGATACAGGGAAGAAGGACACAGACTTAAAAAAGCAAGTAAATACATTTTTGAATGATCTAATGGATTACTTGAAGAGTGATGTTAAGACTCCTTACTATTTCGGACATTTCCTGTACGAAAAAACAGGAGATAACAAGTATGCCATTATTGATGGTCAACAACGTCTGACCACAATAATAATGTTTGTTTCTGCCTTGTTCGAATCTATTGTTAAAGATAGAGAACTGACAGAAAAAGAAGAGGTTATATATGAGGATATTATTAAACGTAAAAGCTCATATAGGTTCTCTACTGTGCAATATGACAACCAGTTATTCCGTGATTACGTTATTGATAATGTAAAAACGGATCGCTACGGAATAGAAACTACATCTGCTTCCCGCTTAATTGATGCTTATGAATTTTTCCGGAACAGACTGCAAACTATGGATATGTCTACAAGGGAAGGTCTGCTTTATGCAGTGGTTAATGCCTCATGTACTACGCATATTGTCAAAGGCGAAGCTGAAGCTATCCAGATGTTCATTTTCCAGAATGACAGAGGAAAAAAGCCTTCCAACCTTGAAGTCATTAAGGCGCAGTTTATGTATAATATCCATATCTACGCAGGTAATGAAACAGAACCTCTCATCCAAGAGGTTAGAAGTCGTTTTGAGCATATCTATCGTTCTATTTCAGAGATAGAAGATTTCGTAGATGAAGATGCTGTTCTAACTCATACTCTTAAGATCTATTTCAATTCCTTATGGGAAAGTAATGCAGTTGATAGAGTTAATACAGAACTATGTAAGCCTACTCGTTTGGATTTCATTAAGAATTTCACATTGGCATTGGATCGTAGTTTCAACAATCTATCACGTTTAAATCAAGACAGGAAGGAAAGTGTGTCAATTGAAGGAGCACTTCTTTGCGGTCGATATGATGTCGTATTACCTTTCTTTATAAAGGCATATACTAATGATGTCAATATCAAAGATATTGAACGTATGGCAAAGTCTCTTGGTGATCTTGTATTAAGAGATGCCATCATAAAGACCAGAGCTGATATACGTTCTCGTTTGGATGGTGTTTTCAAGGATTTCTCATCTACAGTAGAAGACATAGTTAAGCGTATTGACTATATGAAGCAAACTACTGATTGGTGGTGGGCATATTGGAACAATGAAGCTTTGAAATATGCTATTGAAGGAAATTGGAATTCAAGTTATCATGGAATTGCAAAAGTTATTCTATGGAAATATGAGAACCATCTTATTGAGAATGAAGGTAAAGGTGGCTATCTTCCAATAAGTTATGACAGCATTTCGAATTCTCAACTGGAACATATTGCGCCACAGACAGAAAGCAACCAAGTTGCTGCTGGTTATGACACTTATGATGATGAATTCATAGAAAATTCATTATATTGTATTGGTAATTTCATGTTACTTTCCGCATCTCACAATGAATCAATTGGTAATAAGCCTTTTGAAGTTAAGAGAAACTCATATAATCAACTTCGTCAGCAACGTGAGATTCAAGATATGACAGAAAATGATCATATATGGAATAGAGAGAAAATCCAGAAGAGAAAAGAAAAGATAGTATCTTTTGTATTGGAGAATCTATAGTATGCTTCAATACATCTCCAACTCCGAACACTACAAAGAGGTGCTTTCACGGGTTCAATCCGTGAAGCACACTCTTTGGATTGGAACGGCTGACATAAAAGACGTTTATATCGAGGTGGGCAAAGAGAAAAAGCCGTTTCTGGCTCTCATTGCCCAACTCATTAGGCGTGGCGTGGATGTGAGACTCATTCACGCAAAAGAGCCTGGTCCTAACTTTCGGGAGGACTTCGACAAATATCCTGTGCTGTTCGACCGTCTGGAGAGGGTGCTATGTCCGCGCGTTCATTTCAAGATTCTCGTATTCGACTGCAAAGAGGTGTATATCGGTAGTGCCAACCTCACAGGTGCCGGAATCGGTATGAAAGGCGAGGACAAACGTAACTTTGAGGCTGGCATCCTTACCGACGATCCCGAGATAGTGGAACAGGCAATGAACCAATTCGATGATGTATGGATAGGAAAACATTGCAAGAAATGCAAGCGTAGAGATTTTTGTGCCGATCCAATAGCATAAAAATGCCATGAACTTGCTATTTGCTATATAAGTAACTCCCTTCTTCCTCCCTTGTAAGTCCTATGTAAGTCCCATTTTTCGCCCATTCATAGGAACGGACTTGGAACGGCTTTGAAACGGACTTGAAGCGAAGGAGAAACGGAGGTATGGTTGAGTCGAATGACAGCTGATGCAATAGGTGCAATAGATGGGTGTAATACTCTTGCCGATAAAAAAACAAAAAGTTTTTAGAGCGAGTATTACACCTTTTGATGTTATGCGCAGAATTTTTGTTGATTATCAGAGCGTTAGGTGTGGTGTAATACCCTTGAAAGTATTACACCAATTTTCGTGATTTGATGTAATACTGGTGTAATACTTTGGGGAGTATTACACCAAAGTAAACAGATTGATATCCAGATTGTTGATGTGCTCAAACCTGCAAAGGTGTAATACTCGTCGTTGAAAACTTTTTGAAAAATAGTATTACACCAACTATTACACCCTATAGTTGAGCTTTTTCGCCGATCCATCATTATGCTATTGCAGTTTCATGGCTATTCCTTCGCTCTTAGAACGAATAAATAGCGAAGGCAGAACGAAGGCACATCGAAGGCACGGCTATTCTTAACGCATTTTTCTTTGACCTCTGCCACCAGTTGGCTTAGGTCTTAGCTATCTTTGCACCATGTTTAACATATAAGGTTTAGAAATATGGTGAGATTAACAGATTCTATGATAAAGAAACTTTCAGAGCCAGGGCTTTGGTTCTTGAGGTCAGATCGCCAAATGAACGACTTCAGTTGTTTGCTGTATGAACTTGCAGTAAAAATGGGTGTGCCTGTTACTGTTCTGTCACAGAATAAAAAGCAGATACAGAATGCTGTTATTGCAAAGGTAGGGCAAGACATTATAAAGAGTGCACATACTGAGAATGAAAAGAATTGGTTGGAAGATGAAATGTCTGAATATCATACGCATGGATTCTTTTTTCATCCAGATGAAATGAATGATTATGTTCCTAATGGTCCTTTCTGGTCCGAATACGTCTCTTTTTGTGAAGAAGATAAGCTTGTTCTTAGCAACTGCCCACATAAGACAGTCATAGTTGAAGATATTAATGCTTTATGTTATGATGACGAGCGGGTGCTTCCTCAAATACTTACATTGAATAATGAAGAAGCCATTAGAACTCATTATACAGTAGTTGTCTTGCATCAGGTAAAGAAGTATGGAATAGCGACAAGATTTATAGATCGGCATTTATTGGCTTGATAAGTTTTTTTGCAAAAAAAGAAGTGTTTTTCATGGCCTCTGCTACGAAATGGCAGAGGTCTTCGCTACCTTTGCATCAGAATAATAAAAAATTATGGGAACTATGGCAACAAGAATGAAAATGGATTTGCTTACTGCTGTGGAGCAAATCGTAGATAAGGCAAAGGGTTCAGGACTTAGTAATGAGTTCTACCGTAAGGCTGACAGGTATATCAAGTATCTGTCGGAGGTTATGGATCTCACCAAGGAGCAGAGCGTTATGTTGGCTCTGTTCATAGATAATAGTGACAATACAAGCATCTCTCTTAGCGACATAGGTAAGTTTATTGGTTGTCGTAACACTCGTATAATAAGGTATATGGCTGAGATTGACGTTCTCGAAAAAAGGGAATTTGTTAGATGCAACCGTGAAGATAAGCGCATGAGATACAGGGTGCCTATTGAAGTTATAGAAGCTTTTAAGAACAACAAGAAATATACTCCAAAGGATTGCTCCGGACTCTCATGCCAAGAGTTGTTCGGTGAGATTGAAGATGTGTTTGAATTGCGCAATAATGAAGAATTGACATACGAGTTAACCATAGAAAAGATTAAGCATCTCTTCGATTGCAATAGTCAGTTACTCTATGTTCAGAAGGTGAAGAGCTACAATTTGTATGTAGATGATGAAATGTTACTTATTCTCTTCTCTCATCTATTCGTGAATAATCATGACGATAATATAAGATTTCACGACATCTCTTTCCTTTTTAATAAAAACAGATGGAATATTGTGAAGACAAGTCTGAACAATGAGATAAATATTCTTCAGTCTGCAAAAATGATAGAATACACTAATAGCGATGGTTTTGTAGATAGAGAAACATTCTGTATGACAGCAGAGGCTAAGCGAGCTTTATTCTCAGAACTCAATATTGCTTCAATGAATCAGGACAAGAAGCGTAATGATGTTGTAAAGGCAGAGGAAATCATGCCTAAGAAGCTTTTCTATGGAGATAAGATTAGCAGTCAGATAGATGAATTGGGCAAGTTGTTGGACGATGCCCAGTATAAGGAGATTCGTAAGCGAATGAAAGATACTGGTTTCCGATGCGGATTCACATGCCTTTTCTATGGTGCTCCAGGGACAGGCAAGACCGAGACTGTGCTTCAGTTGGCAAGAAGAACAGGTCGCGACATCGTTCAGGTCAACATTTCGCAGATAAAGAGTATGTGGGTTGGCGAGAGCGAGAAGAACATTAAGCATGTATTCGACAATTACCGAACTAAGGTAAGAGAATGCAACGTTACGCCTATTCTGCTTTTCAACGAGGCAGATGCCATAATCGGCAAGCGTCAGGAGGGGGCAGAGAGAGCCGTTGACAAGATGGAGAACTCTATCCAGAACATCATACTTCAGGAAATGGAGTCTCTTGACGGCATACTCATAGCTACAACCAATCTGGCACAGAACATGGATAAGGCTTTTGAGCGTCGTTTCCTCTATAAAATCAAGTTCGAGAAGCCGACTGTAGAAGCTCGTATGAGTATGTGGCGCGAGATGATTCCTGTTCTTAATGAAGATGATACACGAATACTTGCCAACAAGTATGATTTCAGCGGTGGTCAGATAGAGAACATTGCCCGTCACTACACCATTGGTAATATCCTTCATGGTGAATCTGATAACATCATTGATACCCTCTCTGCCTATTGCGACAGCGAAAGGTTCAATGCAAAAGAGATACATAAAATCGGGTTTTGAATTATGAAAAAGAACAAGAAAGAAAAGATAGCCAATATATTCAATCCTGATTATCTTGGTTCAAGTCCAGACAATTATAGTCACAAGCATGACTATCCAATAGAGAAGGTCTGGAATACAGATAATGTGTTGGCGCAGTTTATAGCTCCACGTTTGCAAGCGTTCAAGGCACTTGACAAGCATGGTTGTCCTCCAGAGTGTAAGGATATGCGTGAATGGAACAACATCATTCAGAAGATGATAGACGCTTTTGAACTGATGAAGTATGTGCATACTCCAAGCCCTGATGAGAATAAAACCATAGAGAATGGACTAGACTCGTTCCGCAAGTATTATCGTAATTTATGGGATTAGGAAGAATATTCTCACTTCTACCTTGAAAGTGTTGTCGATATGACCTGAATTAAGATTGACATTCTATCATAATAACTATCTGATAGATAATAAAAAATGACCTTTTTACTGATGATGGTAAAAAGGTCATTTTTGTCTATTTATTGCATGTCACCTCATCCACTTTCCATTGTCCGTTTTCCTTTGCGAGATGAAGGTGATGGGTGGCTTCCTTGTATAGTTGCGGGGCGATGCCGAGTGAGTCTATTTGATAGATATTACTAAGCTCGAGAATGGCGGTGGCGGTTTCGCCTGTGATGCTGATTTCACCAAGGGTGAACTCTGGTCGCTCGGAGCTTGAGGTGAGTATCTTGATGTCGGACTCGTGGACGTTGCTGCTCAGGAATCGGAGGTACTGCGTTTGCTTCTCGGTAGAGAATCGGGCGGCATCCTTGAAGCGCCAGCAGTAGTACTGGGTGGCGAAGCTATCGACGAGAGTTTGTATCTCCTGTTCGTCCTTGTTATCTTCATTTCCTGTTGAACAACTGCAAAAAGCGCAAAATAAGAGCGTTATGATCGGCAAAAAGCGTATTTTCATATAATAAATTTTAAAATATTGACAAAGGTAGTAAAAAATATTTGGATAATCAATACTTTTTCGTTACTTTTGCATAAAATATTAATCAAAATGCTGAAATTTATATCATTCGGCAGCGGAAGTAGCGGAAATTGCTATTATTTCTCGGCCGGGTCCGAAGGACTATTGATAGATGCAGGTATAGGAATGAGAACGCTGAAGAAATACCTGCATGACTACAATATAAAACTGGATGAAATAAAGAACATCCTGATTACGCACGATCACGCAGACCATATCAAGGCGGTGGGTGTGCTGAGTGCTGATTATAATATGCCTGTATATGCTACCAGGGAGGTGCATAACGGCATTACGCGCAACTATTGCGTGCACAAGAAGATTCCTTCAGAAAACACTAAGGTGATTGAGAAGGATGTGAGGATTAAGGTTGGTGACTTCTACATCACTCCGTTCTCTGTTCCTCACGATAGTTCTGACAATGTGGGCTACTGCATTGAATCTGGTGATACGGTGTTCTGTCTGATGACTGATGTCGGTCATGTGACGGATGAGATGAAGAAGTATATCTCGATGTCGGACTATCTGGTTCTGGAGGCCAACTATGATCAGGAGATGCTGCGCGTGGGCAACTATCCTCAGTATCTGAAGGACAGGATTGCGAGTGACCGAGGTCATCTGTCGAATACGGATTGTGGTGAGGCTCTTGCCAACAATGCTACGGAGAAGCTGAAGAAGGTGTGGCTCTGCCATCTTTCGGAGGAGAATAATCATCCTGTGCTTGCGCAGAAAACTGTGGAGCAGGTACTTCGCTCTTACGGCATCATTGCAGGCAAGGACTTTGAACTTGAGGTGCTGAAGAGAAAGTCGGCATCGGAGTTGTTTGAATTGGGGTAAGGACAAAGGTCAAAGGGCAAAGGGCAGAAACACCTTAGACCTCAGACCTTAGACTTTAGACATAAAATACATTTTAACCATATAAAAAATTTTAGGAAAGGTAAAAAGGCTATGAAGAAGATATTTTCAATCGTCTGCATGCTCATGGTGAGCATCGCCATGATGGCTCAGGCACAGATTAAGTTTGATAAGACTGCGCATGACTTTGGAAAGTTCTCTGAGTCTGATCCTATTGTGAAGTGTACTTTCACATTCACTAATACTGGTGACAAGCCTCTTGTTATCAATCAGGCTGTGGCAAGTTGCGGTTGTACGGTTCCTACCTATACCAAGACTCCTGTTCAGCCAGGCGAGAAGGGTACTATCAACGTGACATACAATGGTACTGGTAAGTTCCCTGGTCACTTCAGAAAGACTATCACTATCCGCAGCAATGCAAAGACAGAGATGGTTCGCCTGACTATTGAGGGAGATATGCAGGAAGAGGAGGCGAAATAGCCCACCCAGTCCCTCCCGAAGGGAGGGTTCCTCCCCCCTTACCCCCTAAGGGGGAGTAGATACAATTTTCTAATCAAAGGGGAGGGGTAGTAAATGAAAAATGAAAAGTGAAAAATGAAAAATACAGATTAGTCTTTTCGCGTATGGCTATTACCGGAAAGGGGTATCTTGTATTTTCCATTTTTCATTGTTCATTTATGATACTAACTTGTATTTTATAATTTTTCATTTTTCATTTTATAATTAAATAAAATCGGCTTATGGAGAGAATCAGCATACTACGTTCGGAATTAAAGAGTAAGATTGGTGACTCTCTTCTCCCTGGTGATGAAGCCAAGATACAGAAGATACTCGGACAGGCTATCAATGATAAGCAGATCAAGTTTGATGTATTCGGCTTTAATCCCATTGTGATGGCGTTGCAGACGGCACTCATCGCTGTTGATGAGATTGGTCTGCGGCGTGATGGCGTTATCGCTATCATACTCTACAATGGAGTCATAAATGGTTATACCACCATGGAGGAGGTGCGTGATGACTTCGGTGATGGCGTTGCTGCCATTATCAAGGGACTGGTGCGCCTCTATCATCTCTATGAGAAGACACCTGTGATTGAGACAGAGAATTTCCGTAATCTTATCGTTTCGTTTGCAGAGGATATGCGTGTCATACTCATCATGATTGCTGATCGTGTGAATATGATGCGTGAGCTTCGTGATACCATTAATGAGGAGGCACGTCATCGTGTGGCGGAGGAGGCGAGTTATCTATATGCACCTTTGGCTCATAAGCTTGGATTGTATAAGCTGAAGAGTGAGCTTGAGGATCTGTCGCTGAAATATCTTGAACGTGATGCCTACTATCATATCAAGGAGAAACTGAATGAGACGAAGGCTTCACGCGACAAGTATATCGTGGATTTCATTGGTCCTGTGCAGAAGAAACTGGAGGAGGCTGGGCTGAAGTTCCATATCAAGGGACGCACGAAGAGCATACACTCCATCTGGCAAAAGATGAAGAAGCAGAAGTGTGCCTTCGAGGGCGTTTATGACCTCTTCGCTATCCGTATCATTCTTGACTCTGCCCCTGAGCGTGAGAAGATGGAATGCTGGCAGGTGTATAGCATCGTGACGGATATGTATCAGCCTAACCCTAAGCGACTTCGTGACTGGCTCAGCGTGCCTAAGACGAATGGATATGAGAGTCTGCATATCACGGTTCTCGGTCCTGAAAAGAAATGGGTTGAGGTTCAGATTCGCACAGAGCGAATGGATGAGATTGCCGAGCATGGTCTTGCTGCACATTGGCGCTATAAGGGCGTGAAGAGTAGTGAGGGCGGTATGGAATCATGGCTTGCAAGTATTCGCACGGCACTTGAGGCTGGCGATGACCTTCAGGTTATGGATCAGTTCCGTATGGATCTCTATGATAAGGAAGTGTATGTGTTCTCGCCGAAGGGAGACATCCTGAAATTTCCGAAGGGAGCTACGGTACTTGACTTTGCATATCATATCCATAGCAACATAGGAAGCCGTTGTATAGGTGCGAAGATAAACGGTAAGAACGTGACTTTGCGCGAACAGCTTTCGAGCGGTGACACCGTGGAGATCCTGACGAGCAGTAAGCAGTTCCCGAAACAGGAATGGCTCAATATCGTCAAGACATCGCGCGGAAAGGCGAAGGTGCGCCAGGCTTTGCGTGAGACTCAGATGAGCACTGGTCTCTATGCCAAGGAGCTTATTGAACGTAAGTTCCGTAACAGGAAAATTGACATTGATGAGAGCATCCTCATGCGTCTTGTCAAGAAGATGGGCTATAAGGAGACAACGGATTTCTATAAGGACATCGTGGATGAGACGCTCGATGTGAACACCGTGATAGAGCGTTATCTGGAGATGAAGCAGCACGAGGAGAATCCGCAGGCAACGGCAGTTCCTGCACGTTCTGCTGAGGAATTTCAGTTGATGCCAGATACGAAACATGTGCCTCAGACCTCAGACGATACGCTCGTCATAGATCAAGGTATGAAGGGCATTGACTATACTCTTGCCCGTTGTTGTCAGCCTATCTACGGAGACCCTATCTTTGGTTTCGTGACGGTGAACGGTGGTATCAAGATTCATCATCAGAACTGTCCTAATGCCAATGACCTAAAGTCGCGCTTCGGCTATCGAATTGTGAAGGCAAGGTGGAGTGGTAAGGGACAGACGCAGTATAGCGTCACTCTCCGTGTGGTGGGAAATGATGATCTCGGTATTGTTAATAATATCACCAGTATCATTTCCAAGGAAGAGAAACTGCTTCTTAGAAGTATTTCCATCAACTCAAACGATGGTCTTTTCTCTGGTAATCTCACGGTTCAGATTGATGATACCCACCGCCTGGAGGCTTTAATAAAGAAGCTGAAGGGAGTGAAGGGAGTGAGGTCGGTGGTGAGACTTTAGGAAATGAAAAATGAAAAGTGAAAAATGAAAAATACAAGTTAGTCTTTTCGCGTATGGCTATTATCGGAAAAAGTAACTTGTATTTTTCATTTTTCATTTTTCATTTTCAATATTGAGATTGTTGAAAGTGAATCTATCTACGATTTCCGGGTGGAAATCTTTGTTTTTTGCCTTTATCTTCAGGTTCTCAAATGTGAAGTTACTAAGACGATACACCTCATCCTGTTTCTGGGCATTGAAGAACGTCTCGCAATCGCAGTTGCAGTTGCGCATCACGATATGGTCGGAATAGGAGAGGGGAGAGTCCTTTCTGCCCTTGAGGTCATAGAACTGCTTCCAAGGAGCTATGAGAAGGAAATTCTTCACAGGACCTGTGATATCCTCAACCGTGATGTACTCGTAGCGTTGAGGCGTGTCTGGGCGCATTTTTAGCCATAATAGGTTGTTGGCTTGGGAGGAAATCTTTATTCTGCGGAGGATGATGTTATGGTCAAAAACTGACTCAGAACCTAGTGTGAGGCAACCATGACAGAAACCATACTCGCAATCCTCGATGATGATGTTGCGGTTCTCGCCATTGCCAACGCTCTCCGACGGTATCTCTATGCCAGGATACTCTTTCATAAAGGCATCAGCATAAGGACCTTTACCGCCCTTGATAGCTACGGCATCATCGTTAACCGACATATAGCAGTTCTTTATCAGCACATTCTTAACTACGTCAAGGTCTATGGCATCCGTGGAAGGGCCTTTAGTGTCGTCGGGCTTGCCGAGACTGTAAATTCTGCATCCAAGGAATTTCACGTTCTCGGAGTTATAGACGTGGTTAGTCCAAAAGGCGGAGTTCTGGAGGTTTATGCCCTCAATCTGCACGTTCTTGCAGTTGGAGATATAGACAAGGCGAGGGCGCTGCTCATCCTTGTTTGTGCAAGCCTTGTTCCATGTACGACGAAGCCAGAATTGCTGATGGTATCTTAGTCCGTTGCCGTCGATGGTTCCTTCGCCTGAGATGGTGAAGCCATTCAGACCGTCGGCATTAATGAGAGCCCCGAAGTAGGTGCAGGTCTCGCCCTCGATACGAGTCTTTCCGAGAGGGTAGTCGCCAATGAAGTCAGAGCCCATGAGTACGCCACCCTTGCGGATGTGGAGGTGAGTGCCTTGACGGAAATGAAGACCACCGGTCATGTAGATGCCTTCGGGAACGACTATCACGCCGCCACCTTCAGCAGCAGCCTTGTCGATGAGAGCCTGGATTTCGGTGGTGTGAATACGTCCATCAGCAAAGATGCGGTAGTCAGTGAGGACGTACTGCTTGCCAAGCTTTGAAATATCCACTGGCGTGGTGTCAAAGAACCAGGAGTCGATTTGTGTGCCGTCTGGCCAAAGACGGCCAGTTTCCTTCTTGGCGGCAGAAGATAGGCATAAGATAAAAAGGAAGAGAGAGGTTAGGAGAGTAGATTTTTTCATTGGCTTATAGGTTTTATAAATGAAAAATGAAAAGTGAAAAATGAAAAATACAGATTAGTCTTTTCGCGTATGGTTATTACTTGAAAGGTGTATCCTGTATTTTTTATTTTTCACTTTTCATTTATGCAATTTAGATTGACTGCTCTACATTCCAGACGAATGCCCTAAGTCCGAGCATAGAGTTGTCTGCGTCAAGTTTCTTGAGACGTGTCAGAAGAGGCTCAACCTTGTTATCGTCACAGATTGTGAGCACAGCCTCGTTCATTGCAGGCCAGGCATGAGAGCCGAGGTGAGGATCACCTGATTTGCTACCTCTGCCAGCAACCTCTGGCAGAAGAGTGTATCCGCGGCAGAGGGAAGAGGACAATGCCTCTACCACTCCGTCGTGATGTGCCTGATCGTATGTTATGAATACTGTTTTCATTTTTTAATGCTTGTTACGTTTTTCAATATCGTGAGCTACAGAGTGCAGACGCTGGGTTGCCAGACGCTCTGCCTTTGTCTCTTCCCAGTACTTATCGAGTTCGCGCTGTTCCTTCAGAGCCTTACGCTGACGCTTGATGCCGATGCTTCCAAAGATACAGAACATGGAAGGAACGTAGATAAGGGTGAGGATAGTACTTACCAACAGACCACCGATGATACTGATACCCATTGGGCGCCACATCTCTGCACCTACGCCCTGGCTTACTGCCATTGGGAACATACCGAGGATTGTGGTCATCGTTGTCATAAGGATAGGACGCAGACGTGAACGTGCGGCTATCGTTGCAGAGCGTATCAATGAGTTTCCACGCTCACGCATAAGGTTAGTGTAGTCGATGAGCACGATACCATTCTTTACTACGATACCAATCAGCATGATACCACCAAGCATTGACATGATGTTGAGGTTGGTGCCTGTTACGAGCAATGCGAGGATGATACCAGAGAATGCGAATGGCACGGAGAGTATGATGATGAATGGATATGTAAGAGACTCGAACTGTGCAGCCATTACGATGAACACGAGGATGATGATAAGGATACCGAGAGTACCGAGGTCACGGTTAGAATCCTGCTGATCCTCATAAGAACCTGCCACCTGAACGGTAACACCGGCTGGAATCTCCATCTTTTCGTAGATAGACTGACCAAGTTCAACACCATCAGAAAGTGCATATCCGTCCTTGAGAACGGCACTTACGGTAACGTAACGCTCACGGTCCTTACGCTCGATGGTTGGTGGGATGGCACTCTCCTTAACTGTACCGATGTCACAGATACGGATGTTCTGACCACGACCGTTAGGAATTACCATGTTCTCGATGTCCTCCATAGAGATACGTGCATTAGGCTCGTAACGAACCTTGATATCGTACTCCTGACCGTCCTCACGGAAGTAAGAGAGCTGAGAACCAGTGATGATGTTACGAACATATCCAGCTGCTGTTGAAAGTCCGAGACCCTGCTGTGCAAGCTTTTCGCGGTCGAACTCAACAACCACCTCTGGCTGATAGTCGGAACGTGAAACAACGGTCTGTGCAACCATTTCGTTCTCACGCAACTTATCAGAGAGTTCATCGGCAATGCGACGGGTAGCATCAAGGTCGTAACCGTAGATCTCGAATGTGGCGGTTGACTGTCCACCCATAGATGCTGCCTGCTGACCACCGAGCATTACTCGATACTTAGCCAATTCTGGAATAGCCTTCAAATCGTCACGCATCTCGTCACAGATAGCAGCCAGACCCTTGTCACGCTCATTTGAAGGTACCATCATAATATTGAATGATATGATGTGAGAACCGTTGTCTGAGAGCGATGCGAAGGTGTTGTTATCACCAGCCTGACCTACTGTGAAGTTACAAGAGCGCATATCCTTTCCGTATCTGCCCTGCCACTTCTTTACGAGTTCCTTTGCAAGCTGCTCTGAGATCTCTACGCGAGTACCGATAGGCAACTGTACGGAAACACCGATACGACCAGAGTCGTTTGAAGGGAAGAACTCAGACTTGATACCGAATATACCAGCCAAGCCAAGAGAAACTCCGAAGAGACAGATACAAGCAGTAACAACTGTTGCACGATGACGTACAGCCCAGTTGATTCGTCTCTCATACCAGTCGTCAAGGTTGTCGAGGGCATTGCTGATAGGTGTGTATATCTTCTTGAACAGACCGCTCTGGCGCTTCTTCAACCTAAGCATCAAAGAACAGAGCATTGGGGTGAAGGTAAGAGCTGAGATTGTAGAGATGGTCATGATGATACACATCATCCAACCCAACTGCTTGAAGAGCACACCTGCCATACCTGTCACCATTGTCAATGGGAAGAACACGGCAATCATGGTCAAGGTAGAAGCGACAACTGAGATAGCAACCTCCTGTGTGGCATGAACAGCCGCCTGTTTTGGAGAAGAACCACGCTCGATATGCGTCGTTACGTTCTCAAGTACCACGATGGCATCATCCACCACGTTACCGATAGCGATAGAGAGACATGACAGAGAGATCATGTTGAGCGAACCACCCGTTGCATACAGATAGATGAATGATGCTATCAGAGACATTGGGATGGTGATGACGATGATCATCGTAGCACGCCATCTGCCGAGGAAGATGAACACCACGAGAGCCACGAAGAGCATAGCGTAGGCTATGGTTTCCTCAAGAGAGCCGATAGTGTTCAGAATGTTATCTGAGGTGTTTACGATGATACCAAGCTTTACATCAGGTGGAAGAGTCTTCTGAAGTTCTGGAAGCTTCTTCATCACAGCATCAGAGATAGCCACGGAATTAGCTCCTGACTGTTTCTGAACCACGATCATAGCACCCTGAGTACCGTTGGTGAAGGTCTTCTGTGAACGCTCCTGAAGGTTATCCACGATACGTGCTACATCCTTCAGATATACGTTTACGCCATTGTGAGTTCCCACGATGACGTTGTTCATTTCGCTTGGATCGCTGAACTCACCTTCAACACGTACCGTGAATGTCTGTGTACCAATATCCACAGTACCATTGGTGATGTTGCGGTTCTCGGCACTTATGGCAGAACTTACCTGCAATGGAGAGAGACCGTAAGCCTCCATCTTGCGAGGGTCGAGATACACGTTGATCTCACGCTCAGGAGCACCAGTAATACTTACCGTACCCACACCATCAATACGTGCCAATGGGTTTGCCACACCATCGTCAAGTATCTTGTAAAGTGCCTGTTGTGATTCCTTTGCCTCTACGGAGAGCATAAGGATAGGAATCATATCGGTAGAGAACTTGAACAGAATAGGTGTCTGTGCCTCGTCAGGAAGTGAGTTTGACACCATATCGAGTTTGTCTCGCACGTTGTTGGTCAACGCATCAATATCATATCCGTACTCAAACTGAAGTGTGATTACAGATACGTTCTCACGAGAGTTACTCGTGATATGCTTGAGGTGTTCCACAGAGTTCAGGGTGTTCTCAAGCGGGCGTGTGACGTTGTTCTCAATATCATTAGCCGACGCACCGTTATAGTACGTCATGACCATGATCGTGTTGGTATCAATATCCGGATAAAGGTCGATAGGGAGCTTTATCAGGGAGAAGATACCGAAAATGATGACTGCCGCAAAGCAGAGGCTTGTCATAATCGGTCGTTTGACCGCGCCTTCGTATAATGTCATATAAATTTTAATTACGGCCTCTCCCTCCGCCCTCCCCCGTAGGGAGGGAACCGAAAGGTGAAAGGCTTTCTGATTTTTTTACGATTTGCTTTTGATTACTCCGGCTCCCTCCCTACGGGGGAGGGCGGGGGGAGAGGCCTCTTTTTTATTTTACCACCTTAACCTTCTTGCCTTCTGCAAGACGAGCCTGACCTGCGATTACAACCTGCTGACCATCCTCTACGCCTGAGAGAATCTCATACTTTGTGCCGATGTGCTGACCAAGCTGAACTTTATTGTAAGATACGGTGCTTGTCTTTGGGTTATAGACATAAACGTAACGGTCGCCGGCACCAATCTGCTTTACGAGAGACTCGTCTGGAACAAGTACGTGGTTCTGGTTGCCGTAGTTAACAGTCACGCGAGCAAACATACCTGGACGAACCTTCTGCTGTGGGTTGTTGATTGTCACCTCAACAGGGAAGGTGTGGGTAGCGATGTCAATAGAAGGAGATACGGTTGTTATCTTACCTGTGAAATTCTCGCCCTCGTATGAGTCGAGAGTAATGTCAACGCTCTGTCCCTTCTTGATGCTCTTGTAGTGAGCCTCAGATACGTTCATCACAACCTTTACTGGGTTTGTCTTCTCGATTGTGAGGATAGGAGTACCGGAATACATATCACCATTGTCATAGTTGCGGGCTGTTACCACACCACTCATAGGAGCGAACAACTGTGTGTTGTGTGACATCTGGTTATACTGTGACTCCATAACGTCAAGCTGCATCTTGGCATTGTCATACTCAGCCTTTGAAGCACCACCAACCTTGTAGAGCTCGCTTATGCGGTTGAACTCCACCTTCTGGTTGTCAATCTGAAGCTTCAGCTGGTTGAGGCTTGAGGCATCAAGCTGAACGAGAAGCTGCCCCTTGCTGACCTGATCACCAACGTCAACGAGGATTCGCTCGATGCGGTAAGACATATTTGGAGAGATGTTATTCTTCAGGTCACTCTCTACTGTTGCGGTATAGGTGGCTGTCTGAGGTACACTCTCACTTGAAACTGTTGCGAGCTTTACCTCAACAACCGGGTCGATTGCCTTTGAGGCATCTTTCTTGTCGCCACATGAGCAGACAAATGCTGCTGCAAAAATTGGTAAAATATATTTGAATTTCATAAGATGTAATTTTCAATTGTAATTGTAATTTTCAATTCTCAATTTTCAATTTTCAATTGAGTTTTACTCACGTCCTAATGTGTAGTCAAGGTCTGCCTTGTTCGTGAGATAGTCATAGATGCTCTGGTGATAGGTCAGCTCTGCCTGTGTGAGAGCCGTCTCGCTCTGGTTAAGCTCAAGGATGGTGCCACGACCTACATCGTATCTCTTTGCAGAGATTGTAACAGCCTTGTCTGCCTGACGAACAGCCTCGCGATCTGACTCAAGCTTAGTGATTGTGGTGAGCATGTTCTTGCGGTAACTCTGGGCTGCCATAGAAAGCTGACGCATAGTGTTCGTGCGGGTATCAGCCAACTGATCTATCTGGATCTTGTTGCTCTTCAGCTTTGTCCAGTTGCTTGCCTGGAAGATAGGTATTGTTACCGAGAGGGCAAGTGAAGAGGCTGGAGAATATTTGTATTTGAACACATTCCAGTTGTCGTTAGAATATGAGGTGTATGAGCCCTGAAGCTGCATAGCAACTGTTGGAAGGAAGTTGGTACGCAGAAGCTTTGTTGAGCGCTCAAGCATATTCTGGCTCATGTCAAGCTGGCGGACAGATGTGTTGTTTGAAAGCTCACTCTCGTTCACCTCAGCCTTGGCAAGTGTAAGATCCTTCTCGTATGCCTTCAGAGAATCGGTGATGTTAATGTCAATGTCGGTCTTAATGCCCATGAGCACCTTCAGACGGAGGAGTGCGAGTGTAAGACCTGTTTCTGCGCTTGTAACGCTTGAGCCCATAGAGCGCATCTGAACCTCAGCGGTAATCTTGTCGTATTCGCTCACCTTGCCAACCTGGAACTTCTTGTCAACAACTTCGTAGTTCTGCTTGGCTACGTTATAGCTGCGCTGTATAACATCACGACTGTCCTTTGACAATAATGCTGCATAGTATGCCTTTGTCACCTGATTGATGAGGTCAAGGCGTGAAGAGCGGGCTTTTTCCTGAGCAAGAAGAATGTCCTCTTTGGTCATTTTCATGTTTTGATATACTGCAGGGGCATAGATAGGCAATGTCATGGTCAGACCACCAGTAGCGGTAGTTGAACCATCAGCACCCATCTTGAATTCTCCCATAGCTGTCTTGATTGCAGCCACCTGAATACTGTGTGATAGTGAAAGGCTTGCGCTCACAGAGGGCAGAAGTGCCTGCCATGCTTCCTTGTCAGCAATCTCTTTTAGTTGAATGTCCTTATCGGCAACCCTTATGGTAGGGTTCTCAGCCAGCGCTATCTCTATAGCCTTCTTTAGGTTGAGGTTCATGTTTCCAACCGATGCTGCTCCATTCCCTTGTGCGCGTGAGATGCCAGGCGCCATAAGAGTAACGAGGGCAGAGACAATAAGTGTCATGCACTTTTTGTTCATTTTGTCTATATTATAACTTGGTTTAACTGTAAAAACTTTTTGCAAAGGTAAAGTTTTTTCGGCATATTTCAATCATATTATAATATTATTAATATTATTTAACAGACATAAGACGCTTTAATCGACAAAAATAAGTACTTTTGCATCGTATGCATAAATTTATTGTATCGATACTTATTTCTTTCCTTTGCCTTTCTATTCAGGCGAGGGTGAGCGGCTCCTCTGCAAACGATCCTAAGGCAAAGGAACTATTTAATAAGGTGTATAATATGGTTTTCGGCCCACAGGGTTCAGCCATGTCTTATAAGGTCAATATCATCGGCTTGTATAAGACGGAAGGACTTATTGTGTATAAGGGAAAGAAGCTTCACTATGCAGAGAGCCGCTTTCTGGCATGGGAGGATGGTATTACTGCCTATATGGTTGACAAGAAGAAAAAGCAGGTGAACATCTATCGCTATGACGACGACAACAAGGATAAGTATCTCTCCAAGTTCAAGTATGATGTGAATAATTTTGATTATTCCTACGAGACTGAAGGCGATTATTATCTTGTCACGGCAAAGGTCAGGAATGCAAGTTTTTTCGGCATAAAGGCCGTAACGGCAAAGGTTTGCAAGAGTAATCTTTATCCCGTTAGTCTTACTATTAAATTAGCGTTCATTCGTACTACTGTACAAATCTCCAATTTTAGAAGTGGAAAGATAGCGGATAGCAATTTCGTCTTTCCAAAGGATAGGTTCAAGGAGTATGAGTTTGTTGACCATAGGAACGAGAAGTGATTTTGTATATTCAGTTAAGTGTCCTTAATGTAACGTGAGTTCGACGAAAAAAAACGCTGCGCTTGGCTATATGAATTTACATGAATTATCGCGAATTTATCGTTAATTTTTATCCCGAATAATTCGAATATTCGGGAAATCGGGACAGAGAAAAAATAATTCGTGGAAAAATTCGTGAGTATTAATGGTAATTTGTGTAGCTCCACGCAGTGGATAAGGCAGTTTACTGCGTGTCCTCGTCATTTCGTCGAATTCACGTTATTTTATTACCTATAGGTCTATTTCTCATTTCCACAACGGGCTTTCTTCTTTGCAGGAAAGCCCGTTTTTCTTTCGCTCTTCCTCATAAGATAATCCATCGATAATCCATCGATAATCCATCGATAGTCCATCGTTTTGATGGAGTATCGATGGACTATGTATGGAGTATGTATGGAGTATGTATGGAGTATCTTCGGTCTTGAGGCGAAGAAAGAACGGATTTTTTTTCATTACAGAATTTGGTCGTTTGGGAAAATATTATTACCTTTGCACGGAATTTAAAAGCAACCTAAAACCAACCTAAAAAAACAATATGAAGAAATTTAAACCAGTTCTGAAGTTTGTCGGAGTCTATCTTTTGATAGTAATTGCTCTTTCCGTTTTGGGAATTATTGCAGGCGTTTTGTATTTCGTGATATCGCATACAAAACCATCGGAATTGTCAAATATGTTGTTGCACATGGATACTACTATTGATGTGTTATTAAGCGATATATTCATGCTTGCTATCCCTTTGGTTTTGACATGGAAATTTGGCTTGATTGATCTGGCTGCGGAATTCAGAAATGGCAGAGATACATTTCGGAATATGAAACTCCCGATTCTGGTAGGCGTGTTATGGTTCTTGGCCGATACTATGCTGGAAGATTTGCTTGGTATAGAAATGCCGGAGGAACTGCAGAAAACGTTCAAGGAATTGATGCATTCGCCTATTGGAGCGTTTGGAATTTGTGTTGCTGGACCTATATTAGAAGAACTGTTGATGCGAACAGCCATTCTTGGTTTGATGTTGCGTGGTGGCGTTAAGCCTTGGATTGCTATTGTAATATCCGCTCTTGCTTTTGGACTGATGCATATGAATATGGCTCAGTTTGTATTTGCAGGCATAGGAGGCTTGATACTCGGATTGGTTTATTATAAGACGAATAATATATTCTCGGTAATGATTATCCATATCATACAGAATACGTTTGCAACTGTTATGACGTTGTCTATGGAGAGAATTTGCTATGAGGACAAGCATCTCTATGATCTCATTGGTCTTCCTACCGTTGTAGTGCTCTTGATCGTCTTTGCCTCTGGAAGTATCTATCTCCTCAAGTGTTTATGTTCTCAATTCCCTCAGCCTCAATTTGTGGAAAACGTAGAAGCAGACGAGCAGGTAATGGAAGAATGCTAAATGATTTTCTCTTTTCTTTCCTCTCTTTCTTTAGAATGGCATAACCTTTGTTAAGTAAGGGTAAATTAAAAATCATAATATAATGGAAGAAAAGGAAATAAACATAGAAGAGTTGCTCAAGAAGGCTGAGAATGAGCAGGAAACAGTTGCCCCAGAGGCTGAGGCTAAGGCTGCTGAAGAGGAAAAGACTGACACAAATGTCACAGATGAGGAAGGCAAGACTGACGAAGAGTCAGCACCTGCTGACCCTTTGGCAGAACTCCAGAATCAGGTAGAGGAGCTGAAGAAGGAAATGCTCTACAAGCAGGCTGAGTTTGAGAACTATCGTAAGCGTACTATCAAGGAGAAGGCTGATCTTATTCTTGGTGGTGGCGAGAAGACAATCAAGGAGATTCTGCCTGTGCTCGACGACTTTGAGCGTGCTCTTGCTGATAAGACTGATGATGTCAATGCTGTTCGTGAGGGTATGCAGCTCATCTTCAATAAGTTCGTTTCTACGCTCGAGAAACTTGGCGTGAAGAAAATTGAGACTGAGGGTGCAGACTTCAATGTGGATTTCCATGAGGCTATCGCACTCGTACCTGGAATGGGTGATGCGATGAAGGGTAAGGTTATTGATTGCACCAAGACGGGCTATACGCTCAACGATAAGGTGATTCGTCACGCACAGGTAGCTGTGGGACAGTAATATAAGAAAGGGAGAATTTTATGGCAAAAAGAGATTATTATGAGGTGCTTGGCGTTGACAAATCGGCAAGCGCTGCAGAGATAAAGAAGGCCTACCGTAAGTTGGCTATTAAGTATCACCCTGACAAGAATCCTGGCAACAAGGAGGCTGAGGAGAAGTTCAAGGAGGCTGCTGAGGCTTACTCTGTACTTTCTGATGAGCAGAAACGTCAGCAGTATGATCAGTTCGGTTTCAACGGTCCTAACGGCTTCGGTGGTGATGGTGGCTTCGGCGGCTTTGGTGGAGGTGGCTTCTCTATGGATGACATCTTCTCTGCATTCGGCGACATCTTCGGAGGTCATAGTGGCTTTGGTGGAGGTTTCGGCGGCGGCTTCGGCAGAGGTGGCGGTCGTCAGCAGCATCGTGGAGCAGACCTTCGCCTGAAGGTGAAGCTTACTCTTCAGGAGATTTCAACAGGTGTAACCAAGAAGTTCAAGGTTCGTAAGTACGTTACCTGTGATTGCTGTCACGGCTCTGGTGCTGAGGCTGGTAGCGGAACTGAGACTTGTAGCACATGTCACGGTTCTGGCTATGTGGTTCGCTCAAAGCAGAGCATCTTTGGAATGATGCAGACACAGTCACCTTGTCCTACTTGTGGTGGCGATGGTACTGTCATCAAGAAGAAGTGTAAGAAATGTAACGGCGAGGGCGTTGTTCTTGGCGAGGAGGTTGTTGAGGTAAACATCCCTGCTGGCGTACAGGATGGTATGGTAGTGAATGTTCCTGGCAAGGGTAATGCCGGCAAGCACAATGGCGTGAACGGTGATATTCAGGTATTCATCACAGAAGAGCAGAACGACGTGTTTGTTCGTGACGGTAACGACTTGATCTATAACCTCTTGCTCGACTTCCCGACAGCCGCTCTTGGTGGTGAGGTTCTTGTTCCTACTGTTGATGGTCATCAGGCAAAGGTAACTATACAGCCAGGCACACAACCAGGTACGGTTATGCGACTTCGTGGTAAGGGACTTCCTGCTGTTTCCGGCTACGGCTATGGCACAGGTGATATTCTCATCAATGTCAGCATCTATGTTCCGAAGACACTCAACAAGGAAGAGCGCAAGGCTATTGAGGCTCTTCGCGCAAGTGAGAACTTCCAGGGCGACAAGCAGACAAAGAAGTCAATCTTCGACAGATTCAAGAACTACTTTTAAATGTTGATGGCATTAAAGTAATGCCTCGTCGCCTTCCGGCTCCCTCCCTACGGGGGAGGGCGGGGGGAGAGGCCGCTTTTTAATATGAACTATTCTGAAACATTAGAATATCTATACACAAGCACCCCCGTTTTTGAGCGAGTGGGTGCTTCTGCGTATAAGGAGGGCTTGGAGAATACCATAGCCCTTGATAATCATTTCGGTAATCCGCATACCCTTTACAAAACCATACACGTGGCTGGTACTAATGGTAAGGGGTCAACATCTCATACCCTTGCTGCTATACTCCAAAGTGCGGGCTATCGCGTGGGACTCTACACCTCTCCGCATCTCGTGGATTTCTCAGAGAGAATTCGCGTGAATGGAGAGCCTATCAGCCATGAGTATGTGGTTGATTTCGTGCGTGATAACAAGGATTTCTTTGAACCTCTTTATCCTTCGTTCTTTGAACTCGTAACGGCTATGGCTTTCCGCTATTTCGCTGAGAAACATGTGGATATAGCCGTGATAGAGGTGGGGCTTGGTGGTCGTCTTGATTGTACCAATATCATTTCGCCTGTCTTGTCGGTTATCACAAATATCTCCTTTGATCATACAGGCTTCCTTGGTGATACCCTTGCAAAAATAGCAGGAGAGAAGGCTGGAATCATCAAGCGAGATACACCAGTTGTGATAGGTGAATATCTGCCAGAAACTCTTCCTGTATTCCGTCAGAAGGCAGAGGAAATGAATGCCGAACTGATACTTGCACAGGATAGGGTAGGGCAGTACGAACTTCCTGAGTTCCAACTCCACGGAGCATGTCAGGAACGTAATCTCCAGACCATCCTAACGGCTGCTCATGAACTTATTCGTCTCGGCATTCTGACAGATGAGAAGCCTATTTCTGAAGGCTGTGCTCGTGTATGTGACCTTACAGGGCTTAGAGGTCGTTGGGAAACCCTTTCAGAATCCCCTCTTACTATCTGCGATACTGGTCATAACCTTGCAGGATGGGAATATCTTGCGCCACATATAAGTAAGGTGTACGAAGAAAAGAAGGCTCAGAATCCAGAGGCAAAACTTCGCATCGTCTTCGGAATGGTTGACGACAAGGATATCAATTCAGTCCTTGCTCTCTTGCCAAAGGATGCGTGCTATTATTTCTGTCAGGCATCTACGCATAGGGCAATACCTGTAGAGAAGGTTGTGGATTTAGCCTCTGAGCATAATCTCACAGGTGAGGGCTTTCCTTCTGTTGCTGAGGCTTATGAAAAGGCGAAGGCTGATGCTTCCACAGCTGATTTCATCTTCGTTGGAGGCAGTAGCTATGTGGTGGCTGATCTTCTCCAGAATATTTCCTGAATAATGCACCTTGCGGTGCTTGGTCTTGGAACAAAAATTCTCGCAAATTGCCCAGAAAATTTCCAAAAATAAGAAAATGAAATTTTCTGGAATAAATTTTCTGGTAATTTTGGATAATTTTTGTTCCGAACAAATAGCAGCTTGCTGCTATAAGCCAATAATTGTAGTTATATTTCTTTGTAAATTTCTTGTTTTTACGAAAAAAATAACTATCTTTGCACTCAATAAAAATTATTAAAGACTATTTCCTATGACACCACACATTAATGCCAAGGATGGTGCTTTCGCAAAGACCGTTCTTATGCCGGGCGATCCGCTCCGTGCAAAACTTCTGGCTGACACATTCCTTGAGAATGCGGAGCTTGTAACTGACGTGCGTAATATTTATGGATATACAGGCACTTACAAGGGTGTTCCTGTGAGCGTGATGGCTTCTGGCATGGGTATGCCAAGCATCGGCATCTACTCTTGGGAACTCTACTCTTTCTATGGCGTTGAGAATATCATCCGTATCGGTTCGGCTGGTAGCTATTCTGCTCAGCTTGACGTGCTCGACGTGGTTCTTGCCAAGGAGGCTTATAGCGAGTCTTCATTTGCCAAGACATTGAGCGGATATGATAAGGATACTATTCTTCCAAGTCAGCATGTGAATGATGTTATCATTCAGGCTGCGAAGGATGCTAATATCGAGTGTAAGCTTGCTCGCGTTCACTCTGCCGATGTGTTCTATACTCAGGAATCATGGCAGGATATTTGTGGTCGTAACAAGTGCGAATGCGTAGAAATGGAATCTTTCGCCCTCTTCCATAATGCCAATGTTCTTGGCAAGAATGCCGCTTGTCTGCTTACCATCAGCGACTCTTTCGTAAACAAGCGTGAACTGACCTCTGACGAGCGTCAGAACTCATTTAAGAATATGATGACCGTAGCTCTTGAGGCTGCGATAAGGCTTTAGATGAAAGTTAATCCCGAAACATATATCGAACTTACTCGTCCGGCATACGTGTTGGAAGAGAAGCGTCTGCGCAAAAACCTTGCCCTTATCCGTGATGTGGCAGAGCGTTCTGGTGTTGAGATAATCCTTGCTTTCAAGGCGTATGCCCTTTGGAAGACCTTCCCTATTTTCCGTGAGTATATCTCAAGTACCACGGCTTCAAGTCTTTCAGAGGCTCGTCTGGCTTATGAGGAGTTTGGGGCACAGGCTCACACCTATTCTCCTGCCTATACCGACTATGAGATTGATGACATTGCACGTATGTCAAGTCATCTCACGTTCAATTCGCTTTCGCAGTATGAGCGTTATCACGACAAGGCAAAGGCTGCAAATTCTGCCATTAAGCTTGGTGTGCGTGTAAATCCTGAGTATTCAGAGGTGGGTACGGACATCTATAACCCATGTGCTCCTGGCACTCGCTTTGGTGTGCTTGCAGAAGACCTTCCCGATACTCTCCCTTCTGATATTACAGGCTTCCATTGCCATTGTCATTGCGAGAGTGGTTCAGATGTGTTCCAGCGTACTCTCGTCCATATAGAAGAGAAGTTCAGCAAGTGGTTTCCGCAGCTTGAGTGGATCAATTTCGGTGGCGGTCATCTAATGACTCGTGCGGATTATGATGTAGAGCTGCTCGTCTCTATCCTCGCGGATTTCCGTAAGCGTTATCCTAATCTCAAGGTAATCCTTGAACCTGGTTCTGCCTTTGGTTGGCAGACTGGTCCTTTGGTTTCTCATGTGGTTGATATAGTCGAGAATCACGGCATTCGCACGGCTATTCTTGATGTCAGCTTCACTTGCCACATGCCTGACTGCCTCGAAATGCCTTATCACCCAGCTGTTCGCGGAGCCGAGACTATAGAGAATGCCGAGACCGTCCTTGGTCTCGCAAGCGGTAGCGAGTCGGGGTATCTCTACCGCCTTGGCGGTAACAGTTGCCTCTCTGGCGACTGGATGTCAGCATGGCGTTTCGACCATGAGCTTCAGATAGGCGAGACCATCATCTTCGAGGATATGCTTCACTATACCACGGTAAAGACATGTACGTTCAATGGCATTAGCCACCCTGCAATCTGTCTTCTTCGTGAAGATAACGAGCTTGTCACACTCCGTGAGTATTCCTATGAGGATTATCGAGATAGAATGGATTGACGCTTGATATAAATCAATCTAATGGTAAGCGGTAGTAAAATTTTCATCATATCATTCTTGTTTCTCGAAAATAATTACTACCTTTGCACTCGCAATTGAGAAATCAATAGCAATATAACCAAATGGTGGATGTAGTTCAGTTGGTTAGAGCGTCAGATTGTGGTTCTGAATGTCGTGGGTTCGAGCCCCACCCTCCACCCTGGATAAAGTACTGGAAATCAATAATTTCTGGTACTTTTTTATTTGCTAAACATTCCGCTTTCCATGAATTAAACATTAGTACTACCCTTATTTTGCTTGATTTGTTGGCGAATTGTTGGATAATTAATAAAAAACAGGCCACATTTCGCAATGTAGCCTGTTTTCAAAATGGTTTATTCAAAAGTTTTCCAGGTCACACATGGTATGTGTGTAAGGTTACATTTATCTTTGTCCTAATATTACCTGATTTTATTGTATCCGTACTTAGCTACGGCTCCCAGTTCTTCCTCGATGCGTATGAGCTGGTTGTACTTAGCCATACGGTCGGTACGAGAGAGTGAGCCTGTCTTTATCTGACCAGAATTAGTTGCTACTGCAATATCTGCAATAGTTGTATCCTCAGTTTCGCCAGAGCGGTGTGATGTAACTGTTGTGTAGCCGTGACGGTGAGCCATTTCGATAGCATCAAGAGTCTCAGAGAGAGAACCTATCTGATTTACCTTGATAAGGATAGAGTTACCCGCACCCATTGCGATACCCTTCTGGAGGAACTTCACGTTGGTAACGAAGAGGTCATCACCTACAAGCTGACAACGGTCGCCGATGCGCTGTGTGAGCTTTACCCAGTTCTCCCAGTCGTTCTCGTCAAGTCCATCCTCGATTGAGTCGATAGGATACTTCGTAATGAGCTGTTCGAGATAGTCAATCTGCTCCTCTGCTGTGAGCTTCTTGCCGTTAGGATCCTTCTGCTTACCGTTCTTGAGCTGCTTGTAGTCATAGAAATACTGACCATTCTCCACTACAGAGAACTCACTTGAAGCGCAGTCCATTGCAATCTTCACATCCTTTCCTGGCTCATAGCCGGCATCCTTGATAGCCTGACAGATAGAGTCGAGGGCATCCTCAACACCGTCAAGGGCTGGAGCGAAACCGCCCTCATCGCCAACGGCTGTAGAGAGACCGCGCTTCTTCAGCAGTTTTGCAAGGTTATGGAACACCTCCGCACCCATACGCACAGCCTCCTTGATTGAAGGAGCACCTACAGGACGAATCATGAACTCCTGGAAAGCGATAGGAGCATCTGAGTGAGCACCACCATTGATGATGTTCATCATTGGAACAGGCAGGGTATAGGCATTGGCACCACCGATATAACGGTAGAGAGGGATGTTGAGTGCCTTTGCAGCAGCCTGAGCCACAGCGAGAGACACGCCGAGGATAGCATTGGCACCAAGGCGGCTCTTTGTCGGTGTACCGTCAATTTCCAGCATCTTCTGGTCGATGGCACGCTGTGCGAATACATTATCACCGATAAGTGCAGGAGCAATGATTTCGTTCACATTAGCCACTGCCTTCAATGTGCCCTTACCAAGATAGCGACCCTTGTCACCATCGCGAAGCTCAAGAGCCTCATTCTCGCCAGTACTTGCACCAGAAGGCACAGCTGCACGTCCCATTACACCATTTTCAAGAACAACATCCACTTCTACGGTTGGATTACCGCGTGAGTCAAGGATCTCACGACCTACAATTTTCTGAATTTTCATAATTATCGAATTAATAAAACATGAAGTTTTTTATTAGTTTATGATGAATTGAGGTTGCAAAGATAGAAGATGTTTTCCTATTGTGCAAATATTAAAGATGAATGCGAATGAAAATACATACATGTGAGTATGCCAAAAATCCCCTGATAACAGAAAATGATACCGAGAAATAAGTATTTTGCGAGGTAAAAGGTGAATTGTCACGGAAATTCTTGTAAGCATAGGATTTTATGAGTAATTTTGTACTCGTCAAACCAGAGGGCGTGCGCCAGCCTTTGCGCTGACACGCACTTTGACTTCATGCGAGGATGCTATGCACGTTGGCACTCGTCATTCGAAAATATCGTTAGTTTGACGTATTCAAGGATATTATATAAAAACATAAAAAAGATATGAAAAGAATTTTTTCACTTTATGCAGCAATGTTGCTTGCGGTTGCTTCTTATGCAGATGATGTAATGACGAAGCAGTCAGACGGAACGTATGTGGTAAACACCACGACACTATGTCAGGCACGAGGCTATAAGTCTGTAACACCCGTAGAGGTTTATATCAAGTCGGGTAAGGTGCTGAAGGTCGTTGCGTTGAAGAATACCGAGACACCGGGATATTTCAAGAAGGCAGTCAAGGGCTTGCTCGGCCTGTTTGAAGGACAGACGATTTCCAAGGCGTTGGAGTTGGCGGAAGCATCCAAGGTTGACGCTTGCACAGGTGCAACGATGAGTACCAAGGCTCTCCAGCAGAATATCAAGGTGGCGTTGGAGTATTATAAATCCAATTCAGGCTCTCACAAAAGGAGGGGAAGTAGATAGTATTATTTTCGCAAATACACACAAAGGACAAGGTCAACGTCGGCTCATCGCTGACATTGACCTTGTTCTTTTGTTAATCCCATTAATACAATCTTTACTTTACCTTCTTAGCTAATTCCGTCGAGATATTTTCCCCTAAATCAAACTTCAGTTTTACAAAATGTCGTGACCGTCTTTAGAGTCACTTTGCATAAATCTTACACTTATTTCCGAGTGCAAAGGTATGAAGATTTTCGCATCTATGCAAGAAAAGTTGTTTCATAAAGTTTACGATTTATACCATGCAACATTTTTTACATTTGCGCAATAGAGCAATGTGTTATTGTACAATGGAGCAAACTATGTAGCATATTATGTTGCATATTTGCAAACGCGTTTATTCACAGATAGTTAGAAGACGCAATATTTAATATGATTCACCCTTCGCATGGCTCAAGTTTCAGCTTTTAAAGTTTGTAACTAAAGCCGTTTCCAATACAAAAAATCTTTTCAACGAAAGTGGATACTGCGCTTGGCTGACAGATTAATTGCAGGATATTGACTGAAAAATCATACCAGATAGTAAGTATTGACGATACCAATTAGTTGGTATTTTGATGTTTCAATGAGGAATTTCATTAGAAAATATTTTGTGACTTTTCCAAAAAGGTATAATTTTGCACTTGTAATATGGATAACAAACTACACATTTCATTGCTTGCAATGCTTGTGACGGTTGCTGCGAATGGTCAGACCAACAGCAGAAACGATAGTACGCAGGTAAACTCGAAGGAAGCAAAACTGAAGGAAGTGACCATAACCTCACGAAAGCCAGGAACGATGAGATTGGGTGGGGCAGAAAACGGAATATGTATAACAGGTACGGAACTGAAGAAAGCCGCTTGTTGTAATCTGGGTGAGAGTTTCACCACTAATCCGTCGGTTGACGTGGCTTACGCGGATGCTGCCACAGGAGCAAAGCAAATCAAACTGCTCGGACTCTCTGGAAGCTATGTGCAGATGATGGCCGACAACATACCAAACTACCGAGGTCTTGCTGCTCCCTACTCATTAGGATATGTGCCTGGCACATGGATGAGCGGCATACAGGTAAGCAAGGGAGCAAGTTCGGTAAAGAACGGCTACGAGAGCATCACAGGGCAGATAAACGTGGGATTCCTCGACTGCAAGGGCATTGACCGCGTTGATGCACAGCTCTACGGCAACAGCGACCAGCGCATAGAGGCTAATGCCGATGCAAGCGTTCACCTCACCGAAGGACTTTCCACAGGTCTGTTTTTCCACTATGAGGATCGTCTCAAGAATATGGATGACAACAACGACGGTTTCATGGATGACCCTAACGTGCGACAATATAATCTGATGAACCGCTGGGCATACGTCAGCAAGCACTATCTCATGCACGCTATGCTGTCGGGGTTGAAAGAGAACAGGAACGGCGGTCAGATGTCGCATGGTTGCCAAAACCCGTCACCCAACACCCATCACCTATCACCTTATCTCATTAGCACCGAGACCGACCGCTACGAGATGCATCTGAAGAATGCCTATCTGGTGGGAAACGAGCATAACACCAATATCGCCCTCATGCTTCACGGCAGTTTCCACCGCCAGAATTCGGAATACGGCATAAAGCAGTACAATGCAATACAGCGTACAGCATACGTCTCGCTGATATTTGAGCATGACTTTGACGAGCGCCACTCGCTATCAAGCGGACTGAGCTACGTGCGCGACTACTACAATCAGCGACTCCACGGGGTAGGCTCCGTAAACTGTGGTACGGAATCGGAGAACGTCAGCGGAGCATACGCCCAATATACGCTCAACCTTCACGACAAGCTGATTGCGATGGTAGGTTTGAGAGCCGACATTTCATCAGAATATGACGGCTTCGTCACTCCAAGAACCCACATTAAATGGGCACCCAACAAGAATATTGCCCTGAGAGTATCGGCAGGCAAGGGCTATCGAAACTGTCATGCCTTGGCAGAGAACAACTACCTGCTTACAAGCGGACGCACTCTTCACATAGAGAACGACCTGAGACAGGAAGAGGCTTGGAACTATGGAGTATCAGGAATGTTGCGATTCCCAGTCTTCGGAAGAGGTGTGACGCTGAATGCCGAATACTACCGCACTCAGTTTGGCGAGCAGGTGGTTATCGACTACGACAGCAATCCGAGCGCTATCTCAATCCATAATCTGAATGGAGGAAAGAGCTTCTCTAACACGTTTCAGGTGGATGCTACCTGCATGGTGTTCGAAGGTATGACCATCACGGCAGCCTACCGACTCAACGATGTCAAGTGCACATTCGGCAAGGCTGGACTTCTTGAAAAGCCACTCACGAGCAAGTACAAGGGACTTATCTCCGCAAGCTATAAGACTCCGCTCGCGCTCTGGCAGTTTGATGCCACCCTACAGCTCAACGGTGGTGGACGAATCCCTGCCCACTATGATGCGGACAACTTCATCAACGAAGGTCGTTACCACTCATTCGAGCAGCTACAGGCTCAGATAACCCGTGAGTTCAGGCATTTCTCCGTTTACGTAGGTGCAGAGAACATAACGGCTTTCCGTCAGAAGAATCCGTTTATTAATGCGGAGAATCCCTGGGATAGCAGTTTCGATCCAACCCTCGTCTGGGGACCAGTCACAGGACGTATGTTCTATGTAGGGGTGAGGGTTAATTTTGAGAAGATATAAACGACCTCTTCCCTGTCCTTACCACATACTCGGAGATACTCAATCTCCGACTTCCCTTCCCGTAGAGGGGCAGGGAGATAGTATTTCCCGATAAAAGGAATTGTCACACAGTTTAATTATAAATATTGTATATTCTCCATACTGCGCCAGCCTCTTGCCCCTTCACGGGGAAAGATGCCCGCAGGGCAGAAAGGGGTCTTTATTAGGCTTATGAAAAAATTCATCTCAATAGCTGCAATGGCATTAGCAACTTTGACATTGGCAGCAAAGGACATCAAGAAAGTAGTTGTCACTACAACACCAATCATGTATTGTGAGAACTGCGAGAACAGAATCAAGAACAATATACGCTTCGTCAAAGGTGTGAAGAAAATCGAGACAAGCGTACCAGATCAGACCGTGACGATAACCTACGATGCCGACAAAAACAGCGAGGAGGCTATCATCAAATCATTCGAGAAAATTGGATATAAGGCAGAGAAGGTAGAACAGGAAGAAAAGAAATAACGTGAGTTACCTCCCTGCGGTTAGTGTGTCTGCGACAAATCTCGACGAATTCAAGAAGGCAGGCTATTTCGTAACTGCTGGCTACACCAACGAAGTTGTAAAGTATGCAAGCTACATAGTAGAGACCGCCAAGGGAAGTGCTGCTCAGGATACAATAGCAAAGTTGAAGGAAGTGAAGGGCATTCTCGATGTCAATATCAATCCAGAGAATGGCTATACAGCTATCAGTTATAACACTCGTGCTATTGCTGACGACTCAGAACTTGTCAAGGCAATTGAGACTGTCGGATATAAGGCACAGACGAATTAAGACCTACCCAGTCCCCCCCCTGTATGGAGCCGGTGCGCAGTAGGAAGTCCCCCTATTAATTCGTTGTTGAAATTGAACAATGGAGATTGATTTTTTACATCAGTCTCCATTTGTTTTATTACTATTATGTAAACAATTCATCGCACGTTATAACCTTCTGTACCTTGCCGCTATGCTTGCCTTGCGAAAGTCCAAATGTGGTTATTAATGTCAGATGAACCTTCTGCCTTGCTGTAAGTGTCTCGCGAAGCATTTCCACACGATGAAGCATCTTTGCCTCTTCCTCCTTATCTATAGAATAGGTGGAACTACTGAACTTCATCTCACAGAGGTTGACGATATTGTCATCACGCATTATAAGGAGATCAATCTGAGCACCAGACTTGTTTTCATCTCCCCTTATATTCCAAGTTGAGATAGAAGCCTTGACTCCTCCTATTTCAAGAGCACGTTTGATCTGAAGAACATGTTGCCAACATACCTGTTCAAATGCCACACCTCGCCATCCCTTCATTATATCAGATGTGAGGTTGTCATTGATGAATGTGGAATCCTCTTGGTTGCGTTCAACGTATTTTAGCCAAAAGAGACAGAAATTATCTATGAGTTTATAGTATTCTCCTGCCCCCTTGCCGTATGGGGTATAGCGCATTATAAAATCACTCTCTACTAATGCAGACAGAGTGTCGCTAAGTCCACCTCCAAATGGCAGACCTGTTGCAGTTGCAATCTCTTCTCTTGTATAGCCATAGTTGCGTGTGGCAAGATGACGGATAATCTTCTTGCAATCTTCCGCATTAACAAATATAGCCTTGAATAGGCGGTTGAACTCATCCTTCAGTCTTGGTTTGCTTCCAAAAAGAATCATATCGGTATTCTTCTCAAAACTATACCCCTTGCGGAAGTAGCTCAGATAATAAGGAATACCACCAAACACCATGTGCGACTGTACTATGTCATATCTGGAAAGTTCTATGTTCTCATGCTCAAAATATTCCTCACACTCTTTGAGCGTAAAAGGATATACCTTGATTTCATCTGTAAGTCGCCCATAAAGACCACCCTTACTGCGAGAAAGATTACTGAGCATCCATGAAGTTGCACTACCACAAACTATGAGCATAATGTTGTCATGACCATTACACCATCCATTCCAGAAGTTCTCAAAAGCAGAAAGAAAACGACTGCGAGGTGTGTCCATCCAAGGCAACTCATCGATAAACACAACCATACGCTGCCCATTGTCAAGTTTCTGTAGCAACTGAGTGAGCTGATAGAAAGCCTCCATCCATGTCTTTGGTTGCTTGAAACCTTCCAGACCATAATTCAGCATAGAGTAATAGAAACTCTCAAGCTGTGTCCTCATTCGGTTCTTCTCGTCCTCCTGATCAACAGGCGACACACCAGTATGCTGAAAGGTAAACCTATCTTTCAGGGCTTGCTTGATGAGGAAAGTCTTTCCTACACGTCGTCTGCCATATACAGCAACAAACTCAGGGCGATCGCTATTGTAGAGTCGCTCCAGTTCCTCAATCTCCTGTTTTCTTCCGATTAATGTACTCATAATGTGGTTCACTAGTGTCCACTAAAAACCATTAACACAAGCCAAAAGGCTAACATATTCAGTACTTTACGGTAATAAAATTTCTCCCTAGTTTTCAAAATGCTTAATTTTGCACTGCTTACACTTTGTAAGCTA
>Ga0256407_10002344_pt1 | contig 36532 bp, 22 predicted proteins | sample RumenRJG_04DNA_FD_193489 | JGI IMG/M metagenome (GOLD analysis project Ga0256407, IMG submission 193489) | Bovine rumen microbial communities from Lethbridge, Alberta, Canada - RJG_04 | ecosystem: Host-associated > Mammals > Digestive system > Stomach > Rumen | place: Canada: Alberta...
ACAGAATCGAGCTTTCCGGTGACAGTATGAGAAAATAATCCTATATTTGCCAAACCAGGCTTGAAACGTTAACTCAAGTGGGTGGTTATCGCCGAAATGCCTGGGTGGTCATCGCCGAAATCCGCAAGGATACGGCCGATTGGGCCGCAGTCCCTTGTATGAAGATCATCGAAGAGGCAAAAGACTATATTGTAGACCACACAGAATATGGTCGGGGACTTTCCCTTGTCCTCGGGGATGAGGTCATCGGGTTGATAGAACTCTATGCGGCCTATGAACTGTCCGGTGATTTCATGGGATACTATATGAAAAAAGCCCACCGCTGCAAGGGATATATGACGGAAGCGCTCACGGCTTTGCGTAAGAAGTGGACTGAAGAAGGGGAAGAAATCCCCATGCTGTGGATTTATCCTGACAACTTCGCGTCATTGAGAGTCGCGGAAAAAAGCGGCTGGACCTACCAGTGCTCTCATATAATGGATATCAACTGTTTTAATCAACTCGTGGTTCTTTATAAGTAGGACGCTTCTGGCCGTAGATACCCGCAACTCACCGAACCCCATCAGTGAACAATTAAGGCAGGATCATAGTACATACACGACCATACTTTTCCATCCAGTCGTGGTGCCTGTCGTAACACTCCCGGTTCTCGCAAACCCACATAATCTTGGTCTTGAAACCTTCCGGAATCCGCGGTTCCGGAGCATCTCCGTCGGTCAAAATCAGAAGGCCGTCATAGTTCTTATCGAAAGCATATTGAATGGGATCATCGAATGAGGTCCCCCCTCTTCCGACAATCTCAATATGGGCAGCTGCCCTCTTCAAGCTGTACGCTTTGCTGATGCAAGAGTCGAACTGTACCACATCGACGGCCTCAAAACCATATTTGAAGGCGGAGCCGACCACACCGTAAAAATGGGATAAGGTTTTGACCGATATACTACCGGAAACATCGACAGCAACCAGAAGTCTGGTGATGAATCTGCGCCGGGAACCCATCTGCTCAAAGCCGAATCTTCTACTGGGGCGCATCCTGGTCAAGTCGCGCTTGCTGGAAAGGATACTGGCCCGAAAACCGGAAAAAACACTTCGCCAATCTATTCTGGCCTTCGTAGATGCGATGATGGTTTCAGCCAGCCTAAGAGGGATTGTCCCCCAATCCCGGGCATTCACGATGGCCTCGTTTATGGAATCCGCCGCCAGATCGTCCTCTTCCCATAATTCACACAGATCCCGGCTCGGCCCTTCTGAATCTCCGTCATCCGGAATAAGGTCTTCAATCTTATAACTGTACCATTCGTAGGAATGCCCGGATTCCAGCCCAAAATCTCCTGGTCTCTCCAGAGTGTGGAACTGAAAAGTATAGTTGTCCGACAGGGTTACATTGCTCGCCGCGGATATAGCCCTGGGACCGCACAAGTCCGGTTTACGTTCATAAGGATGCTTAAGCAGAATCCTGATTGCCTCAGCCTTGAGAACCTCCTCCAGTTGCTGACGAGGGATTCCTGACAGGACATCGGGATTATATTCTATCCGGTGTTTGCCGCTCCTGACGGGACAGTCCATATGCACATTTTCGGTCAGTTCGTGCGCGCAGGCAACAGCGAACATCGGCGGCTCAAGGACGAACCACTTTTCAATTATGCTATTCAACAGTTCACGCATTAAAATACGCTAAATGCCCTGAATGTATTGAATCATTTCCGCAGACACCTGCGGTGCGTTAACAGCAATGAACTGCACTGCTGAAGAATAGGTCTGCTGGACGTACAAGTTTGCAAAATGGGCAGCTGCTTCTTTCTTCTTGCCGGTAAGGAATGTGAAGTACGCAACAAGATTGCCTGCAATCTTCTTGCTGCCCTTAATATCTCCGGTCTCAAGCACCCTGAAGATGGAATCATTGATTACCGACAAGTCGTGGAGAGCATATTTCTCCAAAACCGTCTTTACCTTCTCAAAATCCTCCAGGACGTCTTTTCCCGTAATAAGCTTTCTCTCCGAAAGGCTTTTGTAAAAAACGGAAGCTCCCTTGGCTCCAACGATGCTTGAGATGGTCTTCAACTTGGATGAAGAGATCTCCTTTACGCCTTTCAGCACATCTGAGACCCTCTTCCACGCACGACGGTCCGGGGTCTTTTCCAGTCCGGTATCTGCGTTTTCCTTTCTGTCAGGATCCTTGTCGAGCCAAAAGGGATTCTCTTCAATAAAGGAAATCACCCTCGGGTCAAGCGAAGACTTCTTTGCCCAAAGCAGCCATTCCTGGACGGTCGGTTGAAACACCACGATGTTAAACCGGCTGACAAGAGCCGGATCCAGGTCCGTGAGTTGGTATTGATCTCCGGCATTTACGGCCGATATGACCCGGCTTCCTTCCGGCAATTCCCTCCCCGCCAACTTCCGGTTGAGGGCCAAATCCATGATTGTCTGAAGAATCTCCGGACGGGCGCGGTTCAGTTCGTCAAGGAACAACACGATGGGCTTCCCGTCAATCGGGAACCAGTAAGGAGGCATGAAATCCGTCTTCCCGGTGTCCTCATTCATGTGCGGGAGACCTATCAGGTCCCCCGGATCGGACATCTGCCCCAGGAAGAGAGCGACCACCCTCATTCCTTTGTCCGAGTAGTACTTGGTAAGGATCTCGGACTTGCCGATACCGTGATTACCAATCAGCATAATGTTGTGCTCCGGCGGCGTGTCATCCAGCACCTGGAGCAACTCCGTGATATTTACTTTAATGTTAGACATAGTAGAATAGCCATTCGTGGAAACCTAATCTTTCTACTTTATTACCATATTTCTGCGATAATTGGTCATACGCATCCTCCAGATTTACCAGCGCTTGAAATGCCTTCTTCGCCGTTTTCTCCGTTACGCGAAAGTGAAATGGAACACCCGGAATAGGTTGTCCGCTGACAAATCTCAATCCGCGGTCCCCATTCCCGCGATAATTGATTCGGATGCTTCCAGCGGGGGTTGAATCAGCATACTCCGCCATCGCTTTCCGGAAAGAGGTGGCAACATCCAAAAGGAATTCCAGGTCTTCCCGAGCCGTCTCCACTTGAAGTTCCAGCTTTATTTCCAGCACATTGAACACAACGACTTCAATATTCGGGTTGGTCCGGAAATACGTGTATTCAGAGGAACTGAAGTAAATGTATTTGAACCCGGCAGCTCCGATAATGGACTCACACATTGATTCCAACATCTTGTCCTCGGCTTTCTTCTCCCGTTCCCTTCTCTCTTTTTCAACATGCTCCAATTCTCTGCTCTGCTTTTCTCTCTCCATTGCTTGCACCTTGGTATTGAGCAAACTTTCAGACGGATAAATCAATTGTCCGTCGATATAGACGCTCAGAATTCTCTCTGTCCACCGATTGATCGGAAACTTGTTTTTAATTCTGATCTTAAGGTTTTCATCGGCTGATGTAACTCCGATAAGATCCACCCTGCACACTGTTTGCCAAGGTTCAAAATTCTCAGAGAGAAGGAGAGCCAGAGGTACCGAAATGGCAGGGAACGGATAAGATTTCAGAAATCCTTTCCCGATACTCTGCATTGTCTTTGGCAGAACCAAGTTCTTTAATTTCTCCATTGAATGGAACGGGAGTGAACTTATGTGTGTTATGCCTTCCGGGATGATCAATTCCTCCACGTCAAAAAAAGACGGAAAGGCACTATCCTCAAGATGGATGGATTTCAGATTCTCCGGGAGTTTCGTGGCTTCAGGGAACACATAAAGCAACTCCCTTTTATTCCTGTCAATCAGACAGTTGGATTCTATTGTCAACACCTCGTTGTCCGGGGAGATCGACAAGGTCTTCCATTCATTTCCATCAGGGCAAAACTCCTTGACAGTGGACGGCAAATGAACGTGCGCAGCCCCGCACCCAAAGAAGACATCTGGACCAATCCTTGTAATACCCTCCGGAATGTCAATCCGCTCCAGAGCCCAGCAACAACAGAAAGCGGCATCTCCCAATTCTTCCATTTTCTTTGGAAGAGTAAGCGTTTTCAGTTTATGGCAGTTGTCGAAAGCTCCACGATCAATTGTTTTTACGCTCTCCGGAATAGTCAATGCCTCCAAAGAAGAACAGTATCGGAAACTATGAGCCCCGATTCTTTCCAGTCCTTCGGGAAGAGAAACTTCCTGCAAAGGACACCCATAAAAGGCATCCTCATCGATTGTTTTAAGATTCTTGGGCAAAACAATCTTCCTAAGGGATGAACATTGGGAAAAGGCCCCTTTCCCAATGCTTGTCACGGTGTCCGGGATTACAACCTCCTGTAAGCTCGAGCATCTAAAAAAAGTCTCATCACCTATCTCTTTAATTCCATCGGGAAGAACGACTTCCGTCAAGGCGTCACAACACTCGAAGCTGCGCTTGCCAATCTTTTTTACCGTATCCGGAATCGTGATGGAAGTTAATGAAACACAACCGGAAAAAGCATACCAGGATATGGCGGAAACACTATTGGGGATAGAGACACTCTTCAACTGCTTAATTCCCATAAAAGCTCTCTGGCCAATCTTATCAACGCCCGCAGGAATCTCCGCGTGACCTTCTACGTTTATATAACTATTGCCATACATAACCACTAATAATCTTTAATTGGGCCGACCAACTTCTCCGCCTTCTCTCCATATTTACGCAACATGTCTTCATGGGCTACCTCCAGATTGTCCAGCGCCTGAAATGCCTCCAAAACCGAATCCTGATCCAGTTTCAGATAGATGAGTATCCCCGGGAAAGGTTCACCGCTGATATACTTCTCCGCGCCTTCATATCCTTTCCACTCAGACCTGGTGATGAGGTGCGGATCGGACGATGCAGAGATGTATGTTATCAATGCTTCACGATATGATGTAGCAACATCCAAGAGAAAGGCGAGATCATCCCGTGCCGAATTCATCTGAAGAATATACTGCATTTTCAACGAATCAAATATCGTGACAGTTAATCTGTTCTTAGAGTCCAGATAGTCAAAGGCGAAACCACCGGGCTCAAATGCCGCTTTACAAAGAGATGACAATGTCATATCCTCAACCTTCTCGGCCATCTCTTGTTTCCGTTGCTGCAGCCTCTCCCGTGCTTTGGCTGCCTCCCTGGCCCGCAGCACCTCAATGGCAGGAAAAACCAACTGATCACCCAAATAGACACACGTTCCACTTCGGCCCCAGGACCATCCGTTAGACAATCGTTTCTCAATCGCGGATCTCAATTCTTCACTTACCGACTCAACCCCTATCAAATTCACCTTCTGCGGCCAATTATAGTAAAAATGATCGTCAGCAAGAAGAAGCGTTGGCGGGACCGAGATGGAAGAGAATGGGTAGTCGCGCAAAAAATGACTGCCGAGGCTTTGCATCGTCTCCGGCAACACAAGTTTCTTAAGTTTTTTCATCTGGCCGAAAGGCAGATTGCTGATATGAGTAACGCCTTTTGGAATAATCAATTCCTCGACGTCAAGCAGCGGAGGCAGAGAACCGAAGGAGAGATTGATGGAATTCAAGTTCTTCGGGAACTCAGCCGCATCCGGAGAGATGTACAATAATTCACGCTTCTGTTTGTTAACCAAACAGTTGGATTCCATAGCAAGGACCGGGTTAGCCGATGAAATCGAGAGTGAGGCCATCTCGTTATAGCCCCATTGGAAATTGTATGGATGAATACTATATCTTCGCTCTTGATCGCTGATTGTGTTAAACTCCCTAACGGTGGAAGAGAGGTGAACGTGTGTGGAAGTGCATCCAGCAAAAATCAAGTGATGTATCTTTGTCACACCATCAGGGATATCAATCCGTTCCAATTGGGAGCATCTCCGGAAAACCTCGTCTTCCAAAACATCAAGTTTCTTGGGAAGTTTCAGCACCCGCAAAGTTGTACAGTCCATAAAAGCCGCACGATCAATCATCTTGATGCTTTCCGGGATTGACAGGGACACCAAGGAGGCGCATCCGCGGAAGCACTCCTCGCCAATTGTTTCGATACCTTCGTCGAGGATTACTTCTTCCAGCGGTGTGCAATGGAATCCGCTGAGGGATTTGACTGTCGAAGGAATATGCAGTCTGGTGAAAGGACATTCCATAAATGCATCCTTTTCGATTGTTGCCAATGAATCAGGAAAAACGATCGATTCGATTTTGCATTTTTCAAAGGCCTTCTCGCTAATTGTCTTGAGTTTTCTGGACAGGGCCACCTTCGACAATGAGCTGCAGCCCGAGAACGCACCTTTTGCAATTTTGGTCACACTGTCTGGAATGACAATCTCCTCCAGACTCGTACAATCCTTGAACACATACTCGTCAATTGCTTTGAGCCCATCCGGAAGAACGATCTTCGTCAAACCGGAGCATCCTTCAAAGCAGTGAGTGCTGATCTTTTTGACCGAATCAGGAATCGCGATTGCAGTCAGATTCTTGCACCCCGCGAACGCTTCTGACTGGATGGCCACCACAGTATCCGGAACGGTGACACTGCTTATCTTTTTACCCCGGAACTCTTTTTGGTAAATCTTATCGACCCCATCAAAGAACACCACCTGGTCGTTTTCTATGTATCCACTAGTTAGCATATGTGTACCCGTTACTTATTCTCAACTATTGCAGACAAACTGGCTCCAGCCTTCTTATAGTTTCCAAGCTCGTTCCACTTCTCAGCCGCACGGCGGAAGTAATCATTTGACTTATCTATTTGCCCTAGCGTTTTATACGACCGCCCCAACTCATTCATTATTGTGGCTGCCATATCCGTATTTTCAGTTGTCTCAGCTATTTCTAATGCCTTAAGCCGATATTCAATAGCCAGCTTGTAGTCTTTCAACTTCTCATGTCCGGATGCGGCTTCATCAAATGCTTCTGCGGTATAGATATGCCCTTCCCCCATAATAGACAAAACTACCGATAAGTTCTTTTCAAAACACTCAACGGCCATCGTCAAGTCATGCGACATCCATGCTCTGCGTCCGAGGCTGGAGTATACTGTCGCGGGCGAAATAGAGAGGTCTTCATCTCCATATAGCAACAACTCTATTAGATATGATTTTTTGCATAGATCAAAGGCCCTATCATCATCGCCTTTTTTTGCGTATTCATATGCGACGGCTGAATAAGAATGATAAATCTCGCAAAGGTTATCACGTAGTCGACCCGTTAACTGGAATTGTTTCTTTACCGAATCAATCCCAGCCTTGGTAAGGATAGTCGAAGGCGAAAGGAGCATAGTCAAGATGACCTTGGTAGAATGACTGCTCAGACTGGCCAATTTTATCGACAAAGCCTTTTCCTTATACTCCAAAGCCTTTTTGTCGTAGAATTCCTCCTCATCTGGAGATAAGGGTGTTTCCCTAAATATATCATCTCGATATCCAGCATATTCATCTCCAATGAAACCATATAAGTCGACGACATCCGGATGTCTCTCGCCTAAGACTAATCGCTTTATCAGCAGGGCCTTCTCAAAACAGTCTAAAGCTTTCCTGTTCGACCCCAAAACATTCCCGATTCTGTAGTATGTCTCGGCTACCTCTATATGGTTCTCTCCCAAGATGGACAATTGTATTGACAACGCCTTTTCATAGCACTTAAGAGATTTCTCTTTATCGTGTTCCAGAAGATGGCCCACACGGCTATACGATTCGGCGACATCAAGATGACTTTCGCCATAAAGAGTTAATCTTATTGATAATGCCTTTTCATAGCCTTCTAGGGCATTATCAAAGTCCCCTACGTTTTCATAACAATGGCCAACACTCTCAAAAGAATCTGCCACATCAGAATGAACATTGCCCAAATATGACAAACGAACCGATAACTTCTTTTCTTCAAATCTGATTAATCTTCGTTCATGATAATAAAGAAAGCGAACCACAGCTGATAGGGAAATGGCAAATTCTGAATTGTTTATCAATACAAGTGGGTCATTATCCAAATATTCCTCAAAGCAGTATTTACCTGTAGATTCAAGTTTGTACCACCATTGGACCAAGTCTATCTCCCTCGCATGGTAGAAGTACAAAAAACGATTCGGCTTAATAAGGAGCGCGTGAAGTGACTGGTTGTCATCAAGTTTATCATATTGATATCCCAGTTCGGCCCAAGCGGAGCCGCTGTCTACATGCCGAAAATAGCCAATGATTTCCTCTCGCAATCTTCTATTATAATCGTTCTTTTCAGCAAAATATCGCTGCTGAACGGCTTCTGAAAAGTATCTGTGCGAGAAATACACGATACCCATCTTCACATTCAAATGAGATATGAGACTGCAATAGAGCTGAGACCAACGAATAGGCATAAGTTTGACGATGGCGATAATAGCATCCTCCGGCAGGCCCTCTCTAGACAATAATATGAGGCTCAATACATGACTCACGGTATCTTTTCCGAAATCATCCTCAAAACGTGCCAAAACCCGCTGATAGAAATCTGGGATACTTTCGGGTTCCAGATAATACTGAATTCTCTTCTCCAAATCCGAAAAAGAACCGAAAGAAACCAATTCGTCTAAAAGTGTCTTTAGCACAAGCGTATTCGAACTCTGACGATCGTTTATGATTGCTGCCACTTGATCATCGGTCAAATGCTTGCCGTATGAGTCCTTGAGATAGTCTTTGACAAGTTTTCGCCTCTGCCTAAGTCCCAATGGTTTTAATTCGAATACCGGGTGTTCCCTCCGTTTGAAGACATCCATCGTGACGTCCTCCTTGAGGGTCGTAATGAGGACCTTAACATTAAGGGGCGGAAAACCAAACCATCGCATACTCTTGGCATTGTCCATATCGACCAGCTGGTTCACGGCGTCGAGGACAATCAAGCATCCATCCTTGTCTGCGGATATCTGATTGTATAGCATTTCTAGGGTATCACTATCATCCCTGTCCCATTTCTCTCTGTTCTGTTCATCAAATGGTGCCTCCAACTTGAACTGGTCCTTCAGTTCGGCACATAGCGTCTTAACCACGTGGTGGTGACTCCCGAGGCTGCCGCCATTCCCGATAAAATGATAGATAATCTTACGCTTGGTTTGCTTTTTATCACTCAGTCCCTTCACCCAGTTAGCCACAAGCGCGGACTTGCCCAGTCCGCTCTCGCCAGTGACAATCAGATACTGCTGGTTTTCACCTGCCAGGAAGCTGTCCAGCTTTTCAAAGTTCTCTTTAACCCGGACATAACTCTGACTCAATTGATTAAGGAATGACCGCTGCGAAATCCGCTCCTTCTCAAAGAAAGACAAAGAATGGTTTTCCGGGAAAAGTTCATCCAGCAAACAAGCAAAAGCCTCCTCAACCTGTTTGGCCAAATCTTCCGGGCTTGAATAATCATACACGGGATAGCGTCCGTTTAAGCGGACAACACGCTTCAGGTCGGCCAGTTTTTCAGGATTATTGTCTCGCTCCTCTTTATTGTCATTGATATAGAAGAAAGCGTGCAGGTCTTCCTTATGCTCAAGGACCCCGAACTGCATCTCCATATCGGTCACGCTCAACTTACGCTCAACGTAGGAACGCACCTGATTGAAACGATCAAATGTACTCTCTTCGATATCCCCACTTGAAGGGATCCATCCATATCTGTTCCCGATGATGCCAATGAAAAATGGAATCGAGTTTTGAATCTCCCGTAAACAGATATCGACAACTTTCCCCGACTCGCTCTCCTCCTTCGTGATGCCCCAGCGGAGATCCACTTCCGTCAAAGTAACATCTCTTTTTGCCGCCATAACCCGGAGACGTGGAAACGTCTTCTTCATCAGTTCCGTCCGCTCGTCCTGCATATCCTGGAATGTAGAAGATATGAAGACGCGGATGGTGCGGTTTTCAATTAAGTTGCTTAGCATAATTACGACTATTTGACAAAACAAGGATTATACCCTAGACAGACATATAATTGCCATGATTTAAGTACAAGTCCGTTTTCTTAAATACTTCTCAATTACAGTTTGAGCGTCCCTCATCTCTTCTTTCATCCCCCATTTAGAATAAATCTGGCATATTCTTTCATAGCAGTAAAGTTCTTTGTTAAAATCAAATATAGCATCACAAAAATCAGAATATTCATAATAAATATCAGCTAATTGCAAACTATATTTCCCATATAAAGATATAGTACAATCTATTAGTTCATTATAGATATTATCGATGTCTGTGTTCGATATATCGTATGCATCATTCCCTTTCAAAATCGATGACTTGCCTGGAGTTAATAACTCGTGTACAAGTATTTTGGTTTTTTGTTTTAAAATCCTTATTACTTCTATACTACGCCTTGTATTTAACCAGATAAAATAATGTAATGCTTCATCCAACATTGATAAGTAATCTAGGAGATTCTCAGGGAAAAACACGATATCAAAAATATACGAATAGTATGAGGCAATTTTGTACCTCCCACCATAGTTAAACTGATTCACTATACCTATCGCCTCATTGACATATGCCATTTGCAATTCATTCCCCCAAAACCGATCCTCAAAATCAAAATGATACTCCGGCACATTTTCATATTCCTTAAATAAATCGATACCCAAATCCCTTTGAGTCTTTTGTTTATCAGCAAATTGTCTCCGTCTTTCTAAAAGTTCGGCCTTTTCTATTCTTTTTTTTATTTCAACAAGTTCTTTCTTATCATTAATCTCATAGTTAATCGGTCGTGACACTAGATCATTAGTTCTTGCTACACTAATCAAAGCATCTGCAAACTCGAGGCTCACTCTTCTGCCCGTTGAAGCGAGTATGTGTAGCTCTTTTCTATAGCATTGATTCGCCTTAGCCGTATACACATCGCCGAGTGTATGAAAGAAAAAGGCTTTATCTTTATCTTTTAAAATTGTATGAGCTTTTTGCAAATACGCTAATGCATAACAAGTATGATTTGTATATTGCGCAATAAACGTCGAAAAAATAGTCAATAAATTGAAATCACCTTCAATATCCTTTAGATAAATCAGTAGGTCAAAATTGATATTATTTGCTATTATCTCTTGCCAATACCTTCCGAGTTCTAATTCATTATTTCTTAAGTAGTATACCATTACATCTGTATTGATATAGCAGTATAATCTCACTATTTCACCCCAAAGCTCGAACTGATACGGGACTTCGTCCATTGAACGAATGGTCTTTTTGCCCTTCGGAGTCATCTGATTCTCTAGAACGGACACAATCTCTTCGCGGCAGGTTTTAACCCAATCTTCATGGTCTTTGATATAGCGTTCCTCCACGGCTTCACGGATGTAACTATGAGCGAAGGAAACAAGGCCGTTCTTCACGACCATATGCTGACGGAAGGAACAGAAGAATTGAGACCAAAGGATGGGTTTGTCCTTCGTGTCGGTGATCTCAAGAATCTCATCTTCGGAAAGACCGTTTCGAGACACGGCTATCAAACTCAAGAAATGCCGCACGAGTTCTTCCCCGAAGTCGGCCTCGTAGTTCTGCAGAACCACCTGATAGAAATCACTGATGCTGTCCGGCTTGAGATACTCTTCTATCTTCTCATCCAACTGTTCAAAAGAACCAAAGTTGGCTATCTCATCCAAAAGCGTTTTCAGGACGAGTGTGTTCACGTTCTGCGGGTCGTCAACAATTCTTTCCAGCTGGACATCTTCCAAGTGTTTCCGATAAGTCGTATCGAGGTATCTGCGCACCATCGCAATACGCTCTTCCCTCGTCAATGGCTGAAGCGTGAAAATGGGATAATGCCTGCCCCTGAAGACTTCCATCGTCCCGTCATCCTCAAGCGTGGTAAACAGAATCTTGACCTTCCTGGGCGGAATAGGTAGCCAGTTCAGACGCTTCGCATAGTTTACGTCAATGATTTGGTTGATGCCGTCCAGGACAATGAGCAGTGGTTTGTCTTCTTCGAAGGCCACTCGCTTGAACAGGTCGTCAAGAGCCTTCTCGTCAGTCTTGGGCTCTCTCTCATCGGCTTCGAATCCGTACCGGTCGCGAATCTCATCGCAAAGTGCCTTGACTACATGCCAGTCGCTTCCTACGCTTCCGCCATATCCGACGAAATGGTAGATAATCCGGCAGGGCAACTCCTCTCCTATCTTCAGTTTCTCTTTTATCCAGTTGGCAACCAGGGCGCTCTTGCCGAGGCCGCTGGCTCCGGTGATAACCAGTTGGTGCTTCTCCCAGTCCTCCATCCACTCGTCGATGACGGCGAAGTTCGACTCTGTCTTGATATATACGCGGCTCAAGTTATTCAAGACCGTGCGTTGCCCAAGACGTTCCTTCTCAAGAGCAGACAATTCACCCACCGGAAACAAGTCGTCCAATAATTTGGTAAATGCAGCCAGGACCTGGCCGGCCAAGTCCTCGGGATCCTTATATGTTGACACCGGATACTTCTTGTTCTCCCGAACCGCCTTCTTGAGCGCGGCAAGTCGTTCAGGATCATCGATGTCGAATGTCTCTTCTTCCTTGATGAAGAAATAGGCATTCATGTCGATGTCGGTCCGGTCCAGCACCCCGAACTGCATCTCTATCTCCGTGGCGCTAAGATGGCGTTCGACATAGTTGGGAACATGGGGAAAACGCTCCTTGACAATATCACTGATATCTTTTTGTTTAGGAATCCAGCCGTACCGGTTGCCGATGATACCAATGAAAAAGGGAATGGAATTCTCCACCTCACGCAGGCAGACCTCCATCACCTTTCCGGACTCGCTCTCCTCCTTCGTGATGCCCCAGCGGAGATCGACTTCAGTCAGGGTAACGTCTCTCTGGGCCGCCATTTCCCGCAACCGGGGAAATGTCCTGCGGATCAGTTCGGTCCGCTCGTCCTTCATGTCCTGGAATGTCGAGGAAATGAAGACGCGGATAGTGCGGTTGTCAACTAAACTATTCACCTCCCGATCTTTCTAATTCTTGTGCCGAATGAATCATTCTGGTATTCAACTTGTGCCTGGTGATGGCAGTAGGAACAGTTTCCATATGCCCATCCTTGGGTCGTATTAGCATTCATATGGACCTCGAATGTGTACCTCCCGCAGCGCGGGCAAGTTGTGGTAATGTCTTTAGGTCTGGAAATCATAATTGATAAACAGTTATTGTGATTAATGTAAATTACTTTAATCGTCCTCTATCTTGACGATTATAAAACCCTTCGCAAGGATAAACTTGATGGTTTCGAAAGCCGTGTTACGGTCATAGGCCTTTTCTTCTTCGGGTAAGTCCGAATAAGGGACCAGACAAGGAGTCTGCTTTTTTAGGCCATCTTTTTCAGGACCGTATGTCCATCCCTCGGAGAGACGACCTTGTGCCCATACTTCATGGACGTTTTCCGCTATTGCTTCGCCAAGATCGAGCAACTCTTGAGGCAACACCACTTGGGTAGTGTCGACGGGTTTGGGAATATATTTCTTTTTCATTTTGTTTGACTGGCTGAATTCGGATATAATTTATGTAGCATATCGATATTGGTTCGATAATCCGCTGCTTGTTCCAACGCTTCCTGATCGCCTCTCGCCTCTAATGCTGCGACGTCTTCTTTTAAACCGGCGACAAGCAAGTCAATATTATCAATACTAACGACATATGGAATCATTCGCCGTGACGACGAATCCTTCTTCTTTTCATATGAATTCAATTTTATACACGGAGCTATATCAAAATGATAAAAACGATCCTTTTTTCGCTCACCACGAAGTTTTATAGGAAGCGGGTAGTCCCCCAATAGCAGATCTGCGGCAACCCAGCGCCTATGTTCCACTTGATCAAGCAATTCGCGAGCCTCTGCAGACAACTGCAAGTCAACCGATTCGTCTTGATTGAAACCAAAACTGCGTGCTTTGACCGGAATTGATGCCGCCGTATAGAAATTAGACAGTTTATATTTCTCAGAAAGCATGTACCATTCGGTATCTATGTCCTGAATAATCTTGAAAACCACCTTTTCATTCTTCTTTTCATATGGATGGAACGCCCTGTACACATAGTGCACCCGCTTTGCCATATCTGACCGCTTCTCAAAAAGTACATCGCCATCAGATTCCTTTCCGAATGTAATGATGGTGTTTTTATCTCTGAAAACGTTATCACCAAAGGTGTCCAAGATGCCGGAACCACTTGGAAGGAAGGCAAAGATACGAGATGTTTCATAAAGGGAACGAGGCAAAGACAGGGCGGTTCCTATATTGTCGGCCTCATCCATGTTGCATATCACTATAGATAGCACTTGAGAGCCATCTTGTACCCAGGTCTCCAACCGTTTCCGGATATCCAGGTCGCGAAGGTCCCCTTCGATGAATTCCCATTCCACGTCAAGGAAATCTCCATACTCTTCGAGCGGTTTCGAACATTTTACCTTTCTCTCGCCATTCTCCACATATTCATGCCGTATATTGGAAAGCATATGAATATTGGGGTACAGCGACATAAACTCCTTCATAAACCGACCGGCCCTTTTGTCGATGATCGATATGGTCGTCCTGTTCTTCAGAGTAGCCTCATTAAAGTTCGGGAAGTGAAGCAACGCAAAGGCCGTCTTTACAAATGCCCAGGACATCCGTCCGTAACCTGAAACAACAAGATGTAAATGCTGATTACTCTCCAGACCTATGACGGGAGCGTCTTGTCCGGTTAACACCTTTTCAGCAAAATCATCATAGATGTTAATCAAATCAATACAGAAATGTTCTTTATCAGAACGCTTCTCTGTTTTTATTATTTGCGAATGGACAGAATATGGATCTTCCAGAAACACTTTGCACCTAACTTTGAAATTGCCGGTAGTTATCCTTTTCAACAGGTCGACAGACGCAAGGCTCTTTCCGTCGTGGTTGTCCTCATTGTCTTCACCAAGGATATAAACATCTTCCGCGCCCCCGGCATTCACGGCTTTCAGAGAGTCCACATTATCCCTGGCACCATAAATAAGGATTAGCCTATCTCTCAATTTTTTATATTCTTTCGAAGCAAAAGTTGAAAAAAGCACCTCTCTCAATTCCTCTATGTTCCTCGTAGTTAAAATGACAATCGGCCCATTCAACTTCTTCAGAAACTCCGGTTTTGCCATCTCGCGAAGCATCCCGGTCAGCATGTGATTTGAGCCCAGGAATAAAGTGAACCGTTTGGGGTTCACTTCCAGCCGGCCCTCTTTGAAAGAACTGCTTATGTTGTCGAAGATGTTCGTTATAACCGAAATAAGGAATGTCGAGAAAAGAAGGGTACCAAGAATATATACAAAGAGCTTTATCAACACCTCCCCGTCCTTTGCCGAACTCAGAGAATCAACGCCGAAAAACAGAGCAATCACATCCTTGCATTGATGCTCCATAAACTTGGATAGAAACAGAATGAGAATAACTATGACAACAATAATCAGCGCAGACAGCCATAGCAACTGCCTTCCTTTTCCTTCAGACAGGATCTTGCTGAATTTGTACAGTAGCCTTTTCATAATAAAAAATGAAAAAGATGCTTTGTTTAGAAAGCGGATTACCCCTGCCTCAACCCCTGATCCTTATCACAAAAAAAGTCCGCGATAAAGCTAATCAGAAGGTTTACGTCAAAATAGGGAGGCAAATTATCCCTTCCATATTTGAGGAAAGTGAACTTGTCTTGATTCTTTTTGAGAATAAATGAATCATAGGATTCCGTTTCGGGCCGGTTCTCTTCTTTCAGCCACATCAAGTAATCGAAAATATACCGGAACAAGTACTTGTCTCCGAAATTCTCCCGGTTGGAAAGGGCTCCAATCAAACCGAGATCTATATGTGCATCCTCGATGAAGTAATAGGATAGTTCGCCATCTACAAAGGAGTCATCTGCCGTAAACTTATTGAAGATCCACGGCAGATCCTTATCTCCCTCTCCCAATGAAGAAATGACGAGATATTGGGCGTGCTGAGGGAAAACCGACTGAATTGCCTCATACATCAAAATCTGCAAGCCTTTCCTAATATCGTCGATGCGGTCTTTGTACTTAGGATGATAACGGAACGAAACTTTAAGTACTTTCCCATTCTTGTATGAACGAGCCGGGCTCTTAGAGTCCACTGAGACAAAGTTTCCACCGGCTATCCCATAACGATAAAAGCTATACCATTCGTAGGTTCTCACATCCAAATGTGTTTCGAATCCTTCAAAGGACAAAGATAGCGGCTGATTATCCACAGAAGTCCACTTGTATGAGACGCCCTCGATTTCTTTGATTGGCGTCCTTGTCCCGCTAAGGCTGACATCAAGAACCGGCTTGTAGAAAACAGTATCTACATCCGTGTTGTTCACGGCCTTGACTTTCAGTGTCTTGTTAACCTCATCATACTCTATTACAGAGTATGGCTTCCCCGAGAAAGAATGAATCTGCCCCTTTTCAAAGTTCTGAAAGAGAAGGTCCTTGATAATTTCGAAGAATACTATCCCATTCTCATCTTCGACACTGACGGCATCAAGATATGAAAGGCCCACATTGTCCTTGACATCAATACTGTAAAAAGTATTATGGCTATATGATCCCGCCTCAAAAGAAACCTCAAATGAAGTCTGAAGCCTGTCCGCCAAAGATGCCGAGAAGTAGATATCCAACAGTTGCCGGACTGTCCCTGAAACCGACTTTACTTCGTCCTCGTCATAGTAGTACCTGAGCAGCGACCGCAGATTCCGCTCCTCTACCCGTGTTTTTCTCAACATATCCAGAAGTATGTTGGCGAGTGTAACCCTGCTTTTGCAAAGATGTGGCTGCAACGCGGCAAAAGGAGAAGCGATAAAGCGGTCCATATTGTCGTTGAAAAAATCTCGGAACAGATATGGCCGTGATATGACGATGGAAAAATTTTTTTCGGAACCCAGATGCATCCACTTGGTGTATGCCGCGGGGGAATTGTTTTCCTGATCGAATATAATGGAAAACACCTCCTCCTTTTCAACCTGCTCTACCGGCAGCATATGGTTGACCATATTCTGGTTAATATCATTTGCGGAAACGGAAAGCAGGAAACTGTCCAGCTGACTCCTGAACTTTCCAACTTCCTCTTTGCCCTCTATCACATTCGTATAGGACAAATCAAGATAATTGACCGGTGTCACGGATTTGCTCTTTTTGTTGAATTTGGAGCTCAAGGCAATGAGGGCCAGCTCGCTTCCCGAATAAAGCGGTTCATTGGGAATCGCCTTCAGAATCTTCAAGAACCGGTCCTTGTAGTCTTCATAATTATATCCGATATAGAACTGGTCGCCTTTCGCGAATTGCCGAAGATTCTTCTCCGAGATCGGGTTCTTTGTAACCCAAGTATTTCTCAATGAAGGTTCTGCACCCCTCCTGTAGGGATTGATGAACAGTATTTGGTAATCCTTGTTCCCAGCCTGGAGCAAGAAACAGAACTTTCTGCATTCGTGAAGATTGGATATACCTTTGTCAAAAAGATTCACAACCGTAATCAGACCAATCTTGCGAACCCATTCCGGGTCTAGGGGCTGCCGGGAAAGGAGCGATAAGGGTGCCACCAAGATACTGTTGTTCAACGATGCCCGTGGAGTATTTTCACCATACGCCAGGAAATTCATCCGTAGAATCTGGGTTAGCCTCGTGGCTATCTGCTCAGTCTGCGAAGCAACCTGATGGCTGATGAACTGCCTGGGGATATCCAAAGCCACAAGAATCAACTTACCATTCTTCTCAACCCATTCAAATAGAGGCTTTATCCTATCGAAGGCATCAGTGAGATCACAGTTCTCAATCACCCCATCCGAGTGATCTTCGGTCATACTGCGAATCAAATCTTCGGTTTCCTCATTATTGTCGTTCAGGTAGTCCTTCGCAGATTGGTTGTCATACTTCTTCCAGGCAATCGAATAATTGTCAAATAACCCAATATACTGTTTCCATAACTCTTCCAGATCTGATACGTCCGCCTTATGTATCTGCTTTAAAGGAGCCTTGTCATTCTCCACTTCACAACATAAATACTTATAATAATCCAAAAGCGGAATGAGGCCCAAAAGACCGAAAGCAGAAATGAGATAGAAAGGAATATGGAAAAAATGAACAGCTAGAAAAAAGAGGGCATAAATCAGTGCGAGACACAAAGAGACCGTTTTAACGGTCCACCTATAGAAGAATAACCCAACGTGACTGCGAATTACGCCCGATTCATCTTCGAAATAAGGGAATGGATAGACCTTATCCTTGTCCGGCCTCTTGCCTGCAAATACGAACCGATAAAGAGACAATAGGCGGTCAGGCAAACTTCCATTCTTGAGTATGAAACTCAGAAAAGTCCATACCAATAGTCCAATAAGCGAGAAAACCGCTTCTGTCTGGTATTCGGCAAGAGCGAACTCATAGTTTGCCAATCTGCTGACTTCAAAGTCACGATAAAAAACATATAGTCCGGCCGCATACAGCATACCCAACCAGGGGATATACCACCATTCATAGGCACCCTGTTTCGCCCTTTTTCCTATTACCTTCAATCTCAAGTAAACAATGAGAAGAATGGCCAGGGCTATCAAATAATCTACATTCATAGTTTGTTTTACTCCATCTTAGTAACCTCAAAGTTCTTGACGAAGCAAACGACATCGTCAATAGTCTTGCCATTGAAACACGAAAAAGATGTTTTGCTCCCATAGAACGAAATGGCCAAATCCGGAGGAATCGTCGGGAAGTTCTCTACCGCAAATGCTCCTTCGTGCATTATGAACTCATCCGACTTTTCAGGAGGACTCTTCCGCAAGAGGTCAAGAGTATCCTTCATCTTGGCAAAAAGAGCCGTGAAATATGTTTCCCACTTGTCGACCTGAAGGTTGTGGCGTTTGAAACAATTCAGTTTCTCCTGCATCTCCGCGAGATTTCGCCTGCGTATATCGGCTTCATTCTGCCGCCTGGTCTTTTCTGTGATCTGATCAAGGTATTTCTTTCTGTCAGTATTCAGCTGATTGTATATTTTTTCGAAATCCTGTACATTGGATTCTATTCTCTGTTTTATTTGAAAACGGGCCACCATCATTCCAATCAAGAATAAGAGAAAACATACTATTGCACAAACACCACTCCATTGGAGTCCGATAATGGATTTGTTGAGAAAGAAGTGGAAAGAATAGCAAATAGTTATGGCCAGAACAAGGAATAATGTTACCCACGCGATTTTACGAAGATATCCAAGTTTCAGCATCTCTTGCTTCATTTTGGTACACACCGTCTCCAACTCGCCAAGACGCTGTTTTCTTGTCTGCATATAACTGTGAATGTCCGAGACAGGAACATCTTCGGTTTCGCTTTCCGTCAGTCGGGAAACCATATTCTCCAGTTCAGTATAGGAGCACTCCTTCTCTGTGTACGACATCTCCCTGTCAGTAATACGCCTCGGAGGATCGTGAAGAGGACGGCTGTTATCCCGCTCATGCTGCAGCAACTTTTCCATCGCCTCCTCGACAGAGATATACCAAGTCCAGTCATCGGGGTGATCCCCGAAGAAGAATGGAACCCTGCGCTTGGCCTTGAAGACATTATAAAACTCTTTCTGTTTCGCTTCTGTCTCTGTATTCAACGGCGTATGGGTATCAATCTCTTTTGGACTCTGCACCCGCGAGGCGTATATTTTAAAAGAGACCCTTCCATCCTTCTTTTCCCTGATATCGCCTGTTTCTTTCAGCTTGCCGGAACAGAAGCGGATGCACTCATAAAGTTTGAAAAGCCGGTCTGTGTCAATATGGTTTTCGGCAGGCATTGACCCCATAACAAACACTCTTCCCGGACTCTCCACAAAAAGATCTTCATAATCTTTCCTTGAGATGGTAACCAATAGAAGAACCAGGGAAAGGGCATAAATTTCGTCCCTCCTCCTTGACGAGGCTGGGGAACCGGCGAACTTCATAATGAAGTACGCTCCATCATTTTTGGATTGCACGCCTGAAAGACCAATGACCCGGCTTACAGAAGACCTTAACAACTGGTCAAAATCGGTTTCTACAAAATCTTTCCAGTGCCGAATTCCGCGCAGTTTTTTATCCACCAGCTCCCGAAAAACATTGCCAGCGTCTGCCAGATCCAGGTATCCTCCGGCAATTTCGGCGACCTTCCGGACATCCCCCAAATAAGCAAGCGCCTCCGGGAGACTCTCAATAGGGGTATTCTCGTCTGGGGGGGCACTGAATTCCGGTTTAGGGCCGACTTTAATTGTACTCTCGTTAATCCACTCGGATGCATCTCCCGTGAAACCCTCGTATGCAGCTGAACGATAGAAGGAGGAAAGCTTAACAGAAGACGGCAGTGTACTCTCTATGAAAACAAAAAAGTACCGGAAACGGGGAAGAATCGGATTATCACTGCCGAACACTCTCTCAACTGCCTGTTTAAAGAGCCGGACCTTTTGCGCGGGAAAGCTACGCTTGTTCCCTTCTTCCGGTTCGAACAGACCATAAGCAAGATCCAAGAGCACAATTAAGCGAATGTCTTCTCCTCTATCCCAAACGGACAGGCTCCTGCTTTCCAACAAGTTCCTGAGGTCAGCAAGCAGTCTCTCCAAGTGAGAGGAGTACCGGGTGCGGTCAGTAGGAAATCTTCTGACCGACAACTGATCATAGAAAAGAAGCGTTCCTCTGTCGGCTGACATTCCCTTTTCTGCCACAAGCGACATAAAAGGGTCTGTGTCTTCCAAGGCAAGGATCGTCGTAAGGTTGAGTAATACGGAAACTTCTGCCATTTATTTGACGTTACTCATTGGGCTGAAACATTTTTCTAGACTCAAATGAATCTACACGCACTTGGGCTTCTTCGCAGAAAGGACTGCCTGCACGCTTGAAGATATATTCACAGACAGACTTGGTATTGACAGACTCACCGAATATATCGATCATATGCATTATTACCTCGTCATAGAATTCATTCTTAAGTCTCCCACTTTGCATTTCAAGCGAGTGGTAAAGAGTATTACCGGGTTTGGAGTCCAGTAAAGTGAACCAGTTTTTGCTTTCTGAATTCTGCTTAGTTAGAGCGAAACGGAACTCATCTATCATTCGTACAGCCTTGGATGCTTTCATCTTGGCCAGTTCGTTTTCCGGATCAACATCCTTTTGGATCCAGTCTTCTTTCGCTTTTTCCCAGCATTTTTCAGCATTGTTTAGCACAGCTTCAACAATCTCGGGGTTACTTGCAAGCCCCTTGAACAGATTGTCAATCGCGAACTGCTGTGAGCCACCAAGCTTAATCATTTCGCCATCTGTATCCTTGATGAAAGACAAAGATTCAAGTCCCTTAAACTTCCAGTAATACTCTCCGCCCTGGAGAACAGAGAAGAAATTACCGAACAGCAAGCCGGAATACAGCGCTTTGAAGATCTTCCGGACCACATCAAAGTTGGTCTCGCCGATATTGGGCATATAAGCGGGTAGGTGCCAATGTTTATCCAGGTGAGGCGAATATGTACGGCTGTCCCGAACCCCCATCTTCTTAATCACATCGGCATAAGCCTGGTAATACGATCCTGTTTCTTCGTAACCCAATTCAGTCTTAGGTTTGAAAATGAATTTCTTGAAATTCTGCTCGACAGTAAGCAGGGTGACGGCATTGACTCTCAGAATTTCATACGGGCTGAACTGTTCGGAAACGATACGTGTTGCGGCGGTTGTCTCGTTGGTTCCGACATTGGTCGCGCCAAAAATCTCGTCGATATTTTTTTCCGGAAGATCCAAAAGACAATTGGGATGAAGTCCCCAGGCATTGATATAGCGCACAGACGTATCCAGATTAGAAGGGCCCCAGATTTCCGCACGGTCACGGAATGCATTAAAGCGGTGGAGCATATACTCGTGTGCCTTTGCCGGATCATTGTTGCATTCCCGTTTAGCCTCTTCGTCCAGGGCAGAGAGGACATTCTTTCCCGAGTATTCCGGATTGTTTTCCCGAATCAACTTCTCCTGATAAGAGATACATTCTTCGAATATTTTGCGATTCGCATCAAGTGCCGCCTGCTGCCTTTCTCTTTCAGTTTGTTTCCTTGATGTCTTGAAACCGGAAGCATCAAGCTTCTCTACCATATTATGGAACAGACTCCTGTAAAGGGATGCGGACATCGGTGCCGGGAAGAATGCAACGTCATTCAGGCTTATGACATAATCATAAATATCTTTCTTGATCTCTTCAGACGCCAGGACAAAAGAGACTGCAGGATCATTGCTGAAGTCGTGCTTTTTGAGCAAGACCTGTATCTCTTCCTTTAAAGATGCTATAATAGCAGGGATGCTTTTGAAAAACTCCTCGGATTCCTCGACAAGAAGATTAATCTGATTCAACAGACCTTTATAGGTTTCCGCCAGAAGTTTCTCCGTTAAATACCTTCTGATATTGTCGGCCTGTTGCTTTGACTTCTTGACATAGAGTTCCTTGGCTTCCTTGTAGGGGTTTTGGAATGAAATCAAGTTAATCAACTTTCTACCGCCGGAATGCCTGTCTTTTGCGCCGCTTAAGTACTCGCTTGCATCCTCAATTTCCTCAGTTTCTTTATTATCGAAAAGTGACGGATAATCTTGCTGGATTGCTTTTGTAAGTTTGCCGACTTCTGCTTCTTTCTCCTTCAATCTGACCTGCAACTGCTCCTGAATGTCATATAAAAGATAACGGACTGCGATAGGATGCATCTCGTTCTCCTTTTCAAGAATATATGAATTCAGATGATAGTCGGGATGATTTCTTGAAACATAGTTCTCTTCATCGTGATCCCTGACTAGGCACTCACGAACTTTCCCCGTTTTAATATTGTCTATATAACTGTTTACTCTAGTCTGGTATGTAGCAAGAGCTTCTTCACGCTGATCAACAAAGTCATTATCATTAGACGGATCATCCTTTGAAGTAAACGTGGGATTGGAAGCGATGCATTCTGAATAGAGATCACTCAATTCTCTATCTTTTGCAACATCATCAACTATCTTCCTTTCAACACTCTCAAGGTATACAAATGATTTGGGCGCCATAAATGGTTTCCCTTCTGTCGCAACCTCTTTCTTTGTTTCCTCAAGGATTTGACGAAACTCCGCACGCTCCCTTCCATCGCCACCAGCCAAAGTTGAAACAGTGTCTCTAAAGTGTTTCCCTCTATTCGGCTGAACAGCCGGAAGACCTTCTGACCGGTCCTTTTTATATTTCGCCAACATCTCATAATATTCGTTGTCTATCCGCTGCCAAGTGCCGCTGAGATTCTCATAAACTCTCTGACGGGCGAAATATGCCATCAGGTCGTCAACCGGGTAGACCAGTTTGGAGACTCCGAAAGAAGCGAATCGGTTGGCTCCCTCCTGCTCAATCTTCTGCCGGACATCATTGATCGCCATTGACCTGAATTGATCTCCGATAGGGTCAAATGCGTTTGTATAAACAAACATAACTGTCTGCTCCTCATAGCGTTCCTTCAGGCTTAGGTTACCGCCATTGGCCCCGGTAAAATCAATCATAAAACACATATCATAGGGCGGATTATCCGGGAGCGTCTTATCCCTCTGTCCCATCCGATATTCGAAAATGATTGGCTTATAATAATCATTGGGACTGTAATTGCTGAAAGAGACGAGTTCTTTGACACAGGCATAAGTATTTGAGCGCACATTCTCCCTTTGTGCGGCCGAGAAACCGGAATTAATCTCATCGCATAGCACATCAGCCAAGACAAAGTAACCGGAGATTTTAGGTGCCATATTGCCACGGCTACGCATTGCGTCTTTCACATAATATGCAACCTGAAGGAAGGACCCTGCACCAGTTCCGCCGGCAAGGCTGGAGATAATATGAACCTTGATGTTATTTCCCTTATGCCTTTCCGGATCGGATTCAAGCAATTTGGCAATGCTGTTGTCGATTGCCTTGAATTTCCCCTCTTCTATGGCGGACATCGCCGCAAGCCGGGAAGCCATCCTGACCTGCGCGGCGCCTTCATTCAAAGGCATCGTCAATATCTGCTTGCTGCGAGTGTCGAACCAGTCCAGCACCGTAGTCGAGTCCTGAATTCTGGATATGTACCCGCCCACCGTATCGCTGAGATCCGAAGATGTCTTGATAACGGAACTTGCCGGCATAACCTTCCGGCGTTTGGCGATATCCGCCTCGTCAGTGTCCAGGCAAAGAAAAGCAACATTCCGCCGGTCATTAGCGGACGGATTTGTGCTGTCGAATTTTCGGTAAATCTCCTCCACAATGCGAGAACCGATACCTCCCAGACCAATAATCAAAGTTGTTTGAAATGCCATAACCAATATTATTTAAATAATTAAATTATCAAATTATAACGCCCTGAACATAAGCGCCACAAGGGCGACTAGAGCAAGGATGTCTATTACAGAGAGCAAGGATAAGAATAGTCGGAATAAAGCGCCGTCATTCCCCTCTCCGGAAATATAAACCAATTCTCCTTCCCTTCCTCCACCGGACTTGAACACATCGATGCTTTCACCATCCGCCCACTTTACAAACTTGCCTTTGTCCTGATTCGAATCATCCGGATTATATCCCGACAGGGACATTGTCTTTGATGCCAAAGCGGACTTTTCTATATTCACCATTTCTTTTGAATCTGAAGCGACTATCTTAAAAGAATTCACCCTCGGTTTATTCAAAAAGAGATGAACACGTTCATCAACCGGAAAGAACCATCGTTTCAACCAGGCACCGAATCCGGTATCCCTCAGATAACGTTCACCGCCTTTTTTCTTAGAACCATAATAATCGTAGTACGAAGAGATGACTCTGGCGTTTTTCTTGAAACGGCGTTTCTTCAGAAGAGACCATATGTAAATAAGAAACAGCACGAGAAACCCTATCGTGAATACAAGCCACTTACATCTGGGAAACCATTCGCGGGTTTTGTCAACGACTAGATGAATCGGGGATTCTAATACCGTATACGATTTCCCAACATCATTAAAGGCGCCGGGTTTAGGCGTTGCCATCATTGTCATATCAATATTCAGCGGGAAAAGGCATTCACACCAACGGCCTTTGGGATGTATCACCAAGACGACATTCTCACCCTCAATCGTCTTCTCTACATCGTACAGGTAACCGCTTTCGGGAATATCAAGATAGAATTTTTCCGGATCCAGAACCTCTTTGGTAAGTTCATCTGAAATCGTAAGGCGCATTTCCGCATCATTCAGTTGATCAAAAGTAACGTGACCAAAATCCAAAGTCTTCAGTTTTTTGGTTTCATACACCGGATTGGGTTCCACGGGTTTACAATCACCCTTTCTTAGGGTTATTATCTCCGTACGCTTTTTAAAATATCCCGGGCAGTCGATATCCGCATAATACTGAGTCTCTTCATCAATGATGTCTATCTTGGCCTCAAAACCTCCTTTGACATACTTTGCCGTATAATCTTTGTTATTGGCATGCACTATGACTTTGGATTTCTTCATCAGACTCTCCGGGAAAGAAGCCAACGAAGTATTTACCGCTATCCGCACCGTTGCCGTTTTTTCAGTCCTTTCTATACAGTAAACATTACTGCCAACCTGCACCAAGGGCTTTCCGGAGACATCGATTCCAACCGAAGAAAAGTCGATATGGACAATGGGAAAAACAGAAAGATTCTTGACTTCAACAGGTTTGTCAAAAGTGATGACAATATCTTTCCCCGCAGGAATGCCTCCCACAGCTTCGACCCGCCAGACTCCTCCGCTTAGAGATGTTGTGCTGTGCAAAGGAGTCGTCGAAGGATCACCTTTCAGTGTCGATATGAGAGATTCTCCATCCACCTCTGCAGAAACTAGAACCGGGAGTTTGTTAGATACAACATCATCTTGATAAAGTACTTGAAAACCACTCAGCGGCAGTTCAGAGTTTAGTATGACACTTTTAGTACCGGAGCTCTTTACATCGATATTCGTCTCGCTATAACCGAGAATACTCCTTGCGAAGTAATTACATCCGGACTTTATGGATTGCCTGCTTGTATCCGCCTTCTTGACATCGACGATTCCCATCGGCTCCACATACTTCAAGAAATCGGATACACTGTTCAGATAATCGTGGGTCTGAAGGAAGCAGACGTTCAGCTTTCCACTTTCTACCGTAGCGCGAAACTTATTAACGTCACTTGAGTATTCATTGCGAGTTTCTGTCTCCCATTCACCATCTCCAATGATGAAAAGCCAATCCTGTTTTTTTGTTGATGGTTTATAAATTCGATTAAAACCCACAATGTCTCCAAACTGTGTATCATATGGATCTATGCTCGAGTATGCTGAGATCGGTTTTTGTATCTCCTTCAAAGAGCCTACGTTGCGTACATTTCCGCCAATGATCAGAAAGACTTCATCGTCAGAATCACATAGCGAATAGACCATCTGAGCTGCATAGTTTCCCAAATCATACCGATTATTCCACTGCATACTGCCCGAAACATCAAGCGCAATGTATACCCTTCTGACCGGTTGCGCAAATGTCATGGCCGAAGAAACGACCAAAAGCAGTAAAAAAAACTTAGTGCGCATATTAAAAAATATTGGTTATTTTGAGAATAATGCAAATTTAAAACAATCTCTTCAAAAAAGAAAACGATTACAAGCATATCTACACCGGAAAGACGGATTGTCGTAATATAGTCATTGACAACGGAATGCATCTCCTTGAATCCGCCCACGTCCAACGACCCGATGACGGATGCAGAAATGCGGCGATAGTATAGATCCTCCGGCAATTGGACGGGATTCAAAGCGACGGCCAAAGCCGACATCAGTACCATCAATACGGAAGGCAAGTTTTCAAAAGAACCCACCTCAAAGAACGTTGCCGTCTTCGAAGGCTTCTTTGATTTCCTTTCCTGGCAGGTGATGCAGGGCAGTAAGATACCCACAAGCGACGTCGTTGTCCTTAATTCCGTGAAAAACCTGAGCAAAGCCCTTAATTATATCCGCGCGAATGAGAAAGCCACCTGCTTCCTGGACAATGATGCCGCCGCCGAGAAGTACTTTCAAGGCGTCCGGGATATGATGAAAGAGAAAGAGACTGTCGATATGTCCGACCTATACGGAGAGCACAAAGATCTTAATGAGTTCCTGCAGGCCTCTCCGGGATATACATCAGATATGAAACTAACACCGCACCTATAATGAAAGAAGAACAAATTGCCAAGCTGATGTCCACGTTGACGGAAGAAATCAGCGGAATAAAAATGGCGTTATTCGCAGCTAAACCAGTCTATACCCACAACGAGCTAATGATATTGTTCGGCGTTTCAGCAAGGACAATACGACGCTGGCGTGATGCCGGGCTCCTTGGATATTCCCAGGTGGGTGACACCTACCTATATAGTAAAGAGGATGTCGAGGCATTTCTCCTCGGCATCCACCATAGTCCACAGATGATTAAGATACGTCGCTAGAGGTCTCTGATAAACCTGGTCTCGGCCTCGATAGTCTCCTTCAAGAATTGGGCATATGTGCGCTGCTTGGAAGCAATGGTCGCGTGCCCCATAATCTTGCTGAGAAGGAAAATGCTCATTACTTGATTGATACACATCACTGCAAAGGAGTGCCGCGCCACATGCATGGTCAACGGGAATGGCAGACGTAGCGTCATTATGGCCACATTAAGGGACGTATTGAATGTCTTGTCTTTGGAGTTCCGGTCCATAAAGAGACGTTTTTGGTCCGTCAAATCTTAGTCTTCGGACAGAAGGTCGAAAACAAAACGTGAGTTACGGTTCTTTTCTTTCCACCGCTCAAGTATTTCCATAGCAGAATTCCCCAACGGGGGCAGCACATCCGGTAGTCGCTTGGTTTTGAACTGGACCTTCTTGATTACTTTGGCATCCCAGTCAATGTGCTTCCACTCCAAGGTCATCACATCTGAAAGGCGCAATCCGCAAGCATAATACGCGAAAAACCACATGTCCAGGATCTCTTTAGAGCGAGGATTCTTGCATTTGCTCTGATAATCTTTGAGTTGACTAATCTGTTCCGGAGTCAGATAGCGCACCTTTTCGGCAACAGTCTCCTCCATATCCGGACGGTATTCGGTCTCACGAGTCTCCAGATAATTCTCGGCCATAGCCCCATATGTGCCCTGATCCAGAATACCGTTGATAATCGCTGACTTAATGGCGACATAAAGAGGGACAAGAGCCTTGTTCACAGCCTCTTTGTTCTTGTTTTTGCGGACGGTAAAACGATATTGGATATACTCGTCAAACACATCTGGCCGAAGATCCTTGAGCGCGAACTTGGGCGTTTTTCGCCAATGAACCAGAAAAGTCTCAAAATGCTCTATTAGTTTCTGCTTATTGTACCAAAGGGAGTAGCCGTATTCTTTTTTGCCGTAGTTCAGGTCATTGACAGATTTGGCATACTCCACAAAGTTGGTATTCTTGTTGGCAACCTGGATTGCAGATTTATCCGGCAAATCACCGGCGTCGGTAGGATCCCCTCCATTGAGGATAAAGCTGAGAACCGTTCGGGAGATCTCTCCATCGTACTCAGAGAGTCTCTTGTCGATGGATGTCTTGAACTGCTGAAGTTGAAGATTAATCTGACTTGCGGCCGGATAAGACAGTATGACGCAGCATTTCTTATCGTCCCACGCCATGGGAGGAATGTTGATGCCGGTAGAACCTCCTCTATTACGGATTCCTCCCGAAGCTCTGGAAGAAATAGAGCGGCGAGCCTTTCATTCACCGGCGCGTACGTCCTTGTCCACGGTAAACGTTCCAGTGAGGCGGATGTCGGCTGAACTGGAACCGATGCGCACCTCGAAGTCCCCCGCTTCCACCATCCACTCCATCTTCTTGTCCAGGAGGCGGAGTGCGTTCTCGTCCAGCGTGAAGTGTACGCGCTTCTTTTCTCCCGGTTCCAGGGGAACCCGTTGGAAGCCTCGCAGCACGGAATCATAGGTCACCACGGAACTGTATTGGTCGCGGATGTACAACTGGACTACCTCGGTTCCAGCGCGGTCGCCCGTGTTAGTCAGGTCGAAGAAGACTTCGGCCCGGGCGTCGCCCGTCTTCCGGATTTCCAGGTCCGAATAGGTGAACTCGGTGTAACTCAGTCCGTGGCCGAAAGGATACAGCGGGCCGACGACCCTGGTCACGCCCCAGCCGTTGGGGTCACCGATCCGGCTCTGGCCGCCTTCCGAGCCCTTCTTGAAGGGAAAGTTCGTCTCGATCTGGCCGACAGCCTTGGGGAATGTCACCGTGAGTTTGCCGCTCGGGTTGTTGTCCCCGAAGAGGGTTTCAGCCAGGACGGTGCCGCCCAGACAACTCGGGAACCACATTTCCAGGATGGCGGGCAGACAGGCGTTCTCCCAGTTCACCGTGAGCGGCTGGCCGTTGACAAGCACCAGGACGACAGGCTTGCCGGTCTTGTACAGGGCCTCCAGCAGGTCGTGCTGGCGGCCCGGCAGGGTCAGGGAGGAGCGGGACCGGCTCTCGCCGGTCGTGTACTCGTCCTCTCCCATCACGGCAATGACCACGTCCGCATCGGCCGCCTTGGCGACCGCCTTCCGGATGCCCTCCTCCTCTTCCGCAGTCAGGGGCTCGGGGATGATCTCACTGAGCGGGAAACGCGCATCTCTCACCTGGCAGCCCTTCTCGTAATCGACGGTGACGCCGGAGCCCGCGAGATAGTCCCTCAGGCCACGGAGCATCGACACGGCGGGAAGGCCGTTGGGGCCGTAGCGGCTCGCCATGTAATTGTCCTCGTCGGCCAGCGGGCCCGTGACCAGGATCCGGGATAGGGCCTTCCTGTCCAACGGCAGGAAATGGTCCGCGTTCTTGAGGAGCACGACGGCCTCCCGGCCCATCTGCATCACAAAATCCCTGTGCTTCTCGAAACCGGCCTCGGCATCGGCCTCCGGCCCGTTCCCGCGGAAGGGATTGTCGAACAGGCCCTGGCGGAACTTCACCCGCAGCACCTCCCGCACCCGCTGGTTGACCGTCTCTTCCGACAGTTTGCCTACGGCCAGGAGGCGCCGGATTGCATCGACGAAGATGGAGGGCTGCTTGAAGTTCGTCCGGACATTGAGGCCGGCCTCCAGCACCTGCCGGACCGCGTCGTCGTAGGTGGCGGCCGTCTGGTGCTTGCTATGGACGAATTCCACCGCATCGCTGTCACTGATCACATACCCGTCGAAGCCGTAGGTGTCGCGGAGCAGTTCCGTCAGGAAGTAATGCGAGGCAATCACAGGCTCGCCGTTCCAGTCGTTGTAACTGGCCATCACCTCCATCGGATGCGCTTCTTCCACCACCCGGCGGAACGTGTACAGATACAGTTCGTGCAGTTCGCGGGGGGTGATGTGCGGATCTGTCCGGACGTCCGCATCGCGGCCGCCCTTCGGGACGCCATAGGCGACATAGTGCTTGAGGCAAGAGGCTACGCCCTGTTCCTGGATGCCCGCCGCCATCTGGATGCCGAGTTCGGCGACGACGAAAGGCTCCTCGCCATAGCACTCGAGGGTCCGGCCCCAGCGCTGGTCCCTCGCGATGTCCAGGATGGGCGCATACACGCTGTGGTAGCCCAGCAGGGACGCCTCCCGTCCGGCAATGCGTCCGGCTTCCCGGACCAGGTCGCGGTCCCAGGTGGAGCCGATGGCGATGGGGGCAGGAAGCGGCGTGGCCAGGGTATGGTTGAGGCCGTGGATGCCCTCGTTAGTGAATTCGACGGGGATACCCAGCCGGGTGTTCTCGATAAACCACCGCTGGATGGTATTGAGCGCTTCCACATGGTTGGAGAAGGGATAGATGAGGTCCCGGTACTGGTTGTAGGCGCGTCCCACGCCGTTCAGTTGCTCGTCGATGTTCGCCAGCCCGTCGGCCCAGACTTCGTCCTTCCAGCCTTCTGTCGGGAGCGGATCCCGCAGGACCCTGCCGGTCCCGTACAGCGTGACCAGTTGGCAGGTCTTCTCCTCCAGGGTCATCTGCCGAAGCAGGTCCTCCACTCGGTCCTCAAGCCGGGCGGATGAATCCTCATAGACGTCCTTCTTCCCGTTCTTGTTGAAGTCAATCCACGTCCCGTGGAAGATGTCCGCCGGCGGGTTGGTACCCAACAGCGCAAGGATGGCTAAAACGCTCAGTTTCATAGGGTTCTCGAATCAGTGTTCCTACAAAGATAATCTATTTTCCTGATTTCATGACTTTTCGCGACCGGATTCTACTCTGAAGTGCAACGCTTTGAAGCGTGACAGTATAACTTTACTGCCATAACTAGAAAAGCGACATCGGCAAACAAATAGCCTAAAAAGACAGCGAGATAAACAAATTCTTATTGCTTACCTCGCTGTTAATCAGTATGTTAAGAGTAAAACTCCCTCTTAGTACTCCTCCTCGTTAAAGATGTGGGGTGTTTCGGGGTAATGGATTTGTAATCAACCACTTATATCTATGTTCAAATACCAAGGTTAGTCACAGGGAAAGTCCTAGGCTGGCTGAAGTGGCTCTAATTGATATTATACAATCCCTAAAGCTATCCTTATGAACTTGATTGGTTGTTATTAAAACCGCCAGGAATAAGTAAGTCTCACCTTTGAGGGCACACTAATACCATTGGCTTTTGCCGGGACCCATCTAGGAGAGCTTTTCAATAACTCATATGCCAGATGTTCACCCAATAACTGGTCATAGGAATTAATGACAGTTGCTTTGGCTACCCATCCATTGGCGGAGATGATAAGCTCTATTTCTGATTCTCCATCACCAAATCCCACCATTTCTGTGACATCCTGAATGTTACTCTTGATCCATTGACTCAGATTGATAGATTCATCTTCAAGATGAGCCTTCTCGTCAATATCTTTGTCTGAAGCAATCTGGTAATCAGGAATGACCTCATTTTGTGCCTTTTCCGGACTGTCTGACCACAATTGATAGGTCAAACCATTGAAATAGGAAGTACTGTATTGCCCGATGATTACCGTCCCTTTCCCTTTGATAAAATGATCGGATGAAATATGTAAGCTAAACGGAGTACAATACCGTTTCCAGTAATGAATCTCTGGTACCCATTTCGGAGAATCCTTGATAATTTTCAAGATGTTTTTATCTAAGGAGGTATGCTCTTTGTCTGAATGATAAGGGTCTACGCGGACATCCTTCACTTTTCCATCGCTGGATAGAAGGAAATCAACAGTAAACCAAAAGGAATGAATATTATCGTTCTCAAGCAGGTCAATAATTCTCTTTCCAATCCAATTGCAGAACTCGGAAGGATCCCCACCATTGAATGAGGGCATTTGATGAGTTAATTTAAACGCAATTGGTATCCCACCAACCATATATGAAGAGTCGGCGTCATGAACAAACATATAATCATCCTGTTTTACGTTAAACTCTGGATAATAGTTGTTCCGGGTAGAATCAGTAGTATATGAGAATTCAGTCTGGCTTAGTTCGATATGAAGATAACTCTGGTTTGGTGTCTGGGCATGAATGCTCATACAGATACAAGAAAAGGCCAATATGGAATATAGTTTCTTCATTTTCAATAGAATCTACGTTGGAATACATAGTAACAACTATTTCGCCAAAACAATTCCAATTCTTATCGATTTAGTTTTACTATTCCTCCTCTTTTTTCAAGAGGATTTCTTCTTTCGTAGGGAAATAAATGGATAGTGAGTACCGGTGATGGCGTGGTCACTTTGGGTAGTATCGGGCAGGCCAGGATTCGCCGACACGATTTGACATCTCCAAAGGAATATCCCGTTGGACTAGTATCGAATGGTACCTCGGTCTTTGAAATCAGGTTGAACTGTGGGCGCGAGCATATAACCTTCCTCGGGAGTATCGGAGATAAATCTTTTTATCTCCTGTTCTGTAGTGGCATAGTCTTCCAATTCTTGAAGAAGACTGTCTATCTGGGCTCTGAATTTAAGATACTCTTGCTCGTTGTGCGTTGTAATGACCTTGTCAAAGAGAGCATTGGTTACCGCCCTGCCAAACTGCCGGCCATCATTCAGGCAAGTCATATATTGAATTGAGGCACCACCATTGGCAGGTTTTTTCAATCCTTCATTCAAGGAAGACACAAACTGATCAAGGTTTCTTCTGGCAATGCGTGTTGCAGCTTCACAAATATCCCAGATTAATTGTGCATACTTCAACTCTGTACTGTCCTTGACGATGAAGAAGGAATTGCCCTTTTCCATTGCCGCGCAGAAATAATATTTCTCCATCTTCCCCCTTTTCCAAGCGCGCTTTGAATTTGGTATATCAAGAACACCCCACAAACCAGTGGCAATCTCAAAGTAGATATTAAGATCTGTCAGCTTTTTTACATAGGCAGAATCCGGGGCAGCACCTTGAAACATATCAAATGTCAATTTGGCCCCAGGCTGCCAGAACACATGGGTATCTGTTTCGATTTGAGCAAAACTCTGAACCGAAACGAACAATGCAATGAGGATAAACAATTTCTTCATATCACAAAGATACTGTTTTTCAACTGTTACTTTACTATTCCTTCTCTTTCACTACGAGATAACTTCTTCCTTCTTTGGGAAGTAATAGGGTAGTAAAAAGACAAAAAAACCAGGGCTCAAACCCTGGTTTATGCTTGTAACTTATTGATTATCAAATCAATGTTCTTCCTCGTTAAAGATATTGTTATATATTGATTTTCAATGAATTAAATAAATTTGATGTCTATTCTGACAAACAAACTTCGTTTTCAAAGATTCTAAAAAGACAGTTTGTTAGGCCACTTCACAATGACAGCAATAACTATTATTATTGTTTTGTTCCAAACATAATGCTTTTTTCCAGACAAACATTTTTTTCAAGGTAGAAAGTATCAAAACTCCCTTCGCTAAGCACAAATCTACTAAAACATGTAGTATTTCTACTAAAAGTATTAGTAGATTTATTTTTGTTTACTATCTTTGCATCGTAATACACAATAATCAACCATCGATGAAACAGAGACTAACTGCAAAAGAAGAGCAGCTCATGAACATCTTCTGGGCTCATGAGCCCTTGTTTATCAGGGATTTAATCAAGTATTTACCGGAGCCGAAGCCGCATTATAATACTGTAGCCACTCTGGTAAAGTTTCTTGAGGAAAAGGGCTTTGTGGAAAGGGAGCCTATGGCTAACTCTTTCCGTTACAAGGTAAAGATCAGTGAGCGGCAATACCACGGGGAAACGGTCTCTGAGGTAGTAGCTCGCTACTATGATAACTCCTATCTGAGCCTGGTTTCCCAGTTCGTGGAGGAGGACAAGATGGACCTGCAGCAACTGAAAGACCTCATCGCCCAAATAGAAGACAACCAGAAATGAGCCCGTTCCTTATCTATATCGCACGTGCAGGTCTCTATCTGAGCCTGTTCTACGCCTTTTACCTAATGGTGATGCGGCGTACCACTTTCTTCCGGCTTAACCGCACACTTCTGCTCTCCGGGTCTTATTTGTGTCTTTTGCTACCGTTTATCCGGCTTAGAAGCGTTAGGGTGGCCAGTACTGCAGCAGAATTGACGATGGTGGCCGTCAGCGCCGAATCAGAAGGAGTTGCTGCACCAGTCGCTTTCCCGTGGCATGAAATCTTACTTGGGGTTTATATCACGGGAGCCCTAGTAACACTGACGCTATATGGCATATCGGCCTGGAAGATGGGACGTCTGATTCGGAAAGGGGAAAAGACGAACTGCGAAGGATGTCGCTTGATTATCCTGGAGGAGGATATTTCTTCGTTCAGTTGGGGCCAGACCATTGTCATGGGCAGAAAAGACTTGCTGGAGAACCCTGCTATATTTACGCATGAATGGATGCATGTGCAGTGCCGGCACTCGCTGGACCTGCTGTTTCTCCTTCCCATCCAACTCCTGTTTTGGTGGAATCCGCTGGTGTGGATTACTCGAGAAGAGCTGCGACTGCTTCATGAATATGAGGCCGATGAAGGAGTGATCCAAAAAGGCATAGATGCAAAAAGTTATCAGTTACTTCTTGTTCGGAAAGCCGTAGGAGACGAGCGGTTTTCCATGGCCAGCGGCTTCCAGCACGCCAAATTAAGCAGCCGGATCACTATGATGCTGAAGCCCTCTTCTTCTGCGTGGAAGAGTTGGTCTTACCTAGCCCTTATCCCTGTACTGGCAGTACTGATGTATGCCTGTAATGCTCCAAAGGAGAATTTGGAGCCGGATGAACCTTCAGCCACAGTGATCACAATCAAAAAGTCCGGAGGAATCACCGAGCAGGAAGGTGTCCCTTACAGTCTCATTGAGTGCGCACCAAAATTTAACGGAGGAGACACGCAGGAGTTCTCCAAATGGGTAAACAGTCAGTTGAAGTATCCAGAACAAGCCAAGCAGAATGGCATCCAGGGTCGTGTAACCCTGCAATTCACAGTTGGAGTCGATGGAATGGTCCGGAACGTGTCCGTGCTACGGGGCGCACACGAGTTGCTGGATACCGAGGCGTTCAGGGTGATTTCCTCGTCGCCAAGATGGGAACCGGGCAAGCAACAAGGTGAAGCGGTTCCCGTCACAATCATATTCCCTGTCATATTCAAACTCCGATAATGAAAAGAACACTGCTGATATTGTTATGGATGGTGGTTTGCATCCCGCTGGGAGCGCAGATCACTCATCGAGACTCCGTGCTCACCCAAGCCCGGTACCTCAAGAGTATTTACCGCACCGATGACGCCATTGATATGCTGTCGACGCTGGTGCAGCCTGGCGCAATGGACGACGCCGTGCTCTCCGAACTGGCCGACTGCCACTTTCAGAGTGGGGATTACGAGAGTGCTTCCGGCACCTATTTCCTGCTCTCTTTGCGTGCGCCGGACAATATCCTTTATAAGATTCGGCTGATGCAGGCATACTTCCGTCTCAAAGCGTTTCCACAGAGCGTTCAAGCCGGACGGGACATCCTCCAGTTGGACTCCATTCCTGCTGTGGTAAGCTATGTGGGTGACGCTTTTCGGCAGATGGAACAGGCCGATTCGGCCCTATGGTACTACCGCAAGGCGTTGGCATTGAAGCCGATGAATGAGTCGGTGGTGGCAAAAGCGGTGAATATTCTCATCACGAAGGCAGACTACGACGGGGCCGTCGCCGTCATGGAGCCTTTCCTCTCCGAAGATCCAGACAACACCACCATTGCTCCGCTGAAAGGCCTTGCCCTCTATCGGAAAGGCGATTACGAGGGTGCCGTACAAGCGTTCCAACGACAGGAGGATATCGGGAATGACTCTTACCCCATCCACTATTATCTGGGGCAGAGCTATTGGCATACACAGGTGACATACCGGGCCGAGAAAGAACTCATCGCAGCATGGCAGATTGATTCAAGCGATGTAAACCTGGCCTATTCCATTGCAGCCGTCAAATTGGAGGCATACCGTTCTTTTGATAATGAAATAAAACCCTGGCTTGATAAAGCTTGGGAGATGATTCAACCGGACCCAGCTTTGGCCTCCCGCATTCAGCAGCAATATGGCCTTGCCTACTACCGCAGGCAGGACTCCTGGGACAAAGCCATAGAGCATTACAAGGAAGCATACCGATATAATCCCAAATTCATTTCAGCCCTCTCCACCATTGCGTATTGCTACGAAGTCAAGAAGGATTACAAACAAGCGCTCCAATGGTACGAAAAATATCTGGAAGTAGCCC
>Ga0256407_10002346_pt1 | contig 36513 bp, 29 predicted proteins | sample RumenRJG_04DNA_FD_193489 | JGI IMG/M metagenome (GOLD analysis project Ga0256407, IMG submission 193489) | Bovine rumen microbial communities from Lethbridge, Alberta, Canada - RJG_04 | ecosystem: Host-associated > Mammals > Digestive system > Stomach > Rumen | place: Canada: Alberta...
GATACGAGTAACCAAGAATAATACAATTTAAGGAAAGGAGGATGGCTGTTGCATTGGTTATTTTATTTTGACTGGAAATGGTGATTTTAATTCGACTGTAGGTGGTTAATTTCACCCGGCTCTAACACATTATTGATACCCTTCCTGCCGGATTTACAGACAATACATATTATCTGATCTATACCACAGTTGACCAGAACGGAGATGCACTTCCTGTAGGATCAGCTGCCGGTGCTGTTACATTTGTATCTGACAACGTACTCGTAGTTGATGAGATCGGTGCTCCTATACCCAATGGCCTTGTGATCGCTGGTGACGAATATGAAGCTTCCTTCGTTTCTCCTGGCATCAAGGTAGCAGATGGTGGTACAGTTACGGTAACAGCTATCGCTACAAAGACAGGCTCTAAATCTGAACTTACTTTCGACGTAACTCCTACAGCGGTTATACAGAGCTTTAGCTTTGCTGAGCCTTCAGGTGTAGTAGCTGACGGTGATCAGGACGTAGAGATACCTTTCACAGCATTAGATGTAGACGGAAACGAAGTAACAGATTTTGATACAATCGCAAAGCAGAGGACTTTCAATGAACTCACATTGAACGCTTCAGAAGGTACTCTCGAGCTGAAAGAAGAGGATGACGGAACAGCGACCCTTCTCTGGAGTGATAGGGCGCTGACTTGAAACGGCGACAGTTTCAACGGAATAGATCGCCCGGTCAACCTTTCTGCAGTAGTTGTTGGTGGTGAGAGCGATAATATTATGCTCTCTGTACAGGACGCTCGTCGGCCTGACACTATAGCGGCAATCGACACAAACGCAGTTGAAGTTGAAGGGGCTGCAATACCGTTCTCTCTTGCCTCGTTCTCATACTACGACCAGTATGGCGATCTGATCGGTGACGACTTTGGTGATGACAACGGATTCTTTGAATACGCTAAAGCCGACATTGCTGGCTCAAGCAACACCGACTTTAACGGTTATACATTCGGTGTAAGAGTTAAATACGCTGGTAGCAACAATCTGACATATGATACTACAGCAAAAACAGGAACTGTTTACGCTAACAACACACCGAGCGCGACGACCAACCAGTTAGTGATCGTATCTGATGCAACAACAACTCTGGGAGTAACGACACCCAGCACATCAGCAATAGAATTCGAGACCAAAACAACGATCGACGACGTTGCAACTGGAGAAGGTTTCAAGTTCGAGATCGTTAAAACGAATGTTGCTGGCAACAAAGCTGACGGCAAGGCAGCTAACTGGGAATCAGCAAGCCCGGAGAAGTACAGCGCACTGACAGTTGTTGACATAACTCAGCTTAGGAACCTTACAATAACTGAACTTCCGATGCTGTATTTGGGTACAGCTTCGTCTGCAAACGGACAGATTACAGGCAGTGGCGTAATGGCAACTACTGCTGGCATAAACATAACAGACACGATAACCGGCATAACTGGCGGTCTCACAGCAGCAGGAGACTACACAAAGACAGTAGAAGTAACCGGAACCTACGAAGGTGAAAGCGTGACCGTTCCTGAGTCATACTACCATGTATTCGGTGGCAAAATATCTGACGGCCTTGACGAGGCGGCAGGTATCGCTAACCCGGGAACTGGCTTCGACGGTCGGCTGGACAGCCTGGTAGCCGGCGGGCTCAAGGCAGAACATCTTTATGATAAGACGACCGCAAATTACACATCAAAGAATACAACTGACACTGTCAAGGCTCAGGTACAAAAAATTTACGGAAAAACAACAAAAGCAGTCGCATTCTATAAAGACGCGACGGCGCAGACCGCGAATTCAACGGCACTGAACTCCACCACTGACACATACACATTCGACACAACAGTGGCTGCCGACAGCACGACCGCTGCACTCTACGCGGCATACGCAAACGCTAACAACTATATCGACAACACTGCTTCACTGACGAACTTCGCAGTAGCCAATGTGGCCGACATAAAAGCTGCACTCAAAGCACTCAACAAGCAGCTCCTCCTCGGCGAACTTGTCTTCGATACGGCTTCCACAACAGTGACTCTTTCCGACCAGGCTCCGAAGAACGCAGCGATCCAGAACGTGGCTGATGCTTACACTTTGAATCCTACACTTACAAAACTTGGTACAGGCGCAGCTAACGACATGCTTGCATTACTCAACGCTGAGCAGGATGATGCAATCGAGGTAGTAGACCAGTACGGCGTAACGAGAAACGTTGATATTACTATGAGAGCTACAGACTTGACCGAAAATGAAGCCGGCAAGAAGTCAAACAACCTCACAGTTTCAGGCAATGACACTACCAAGATACAGATTGTAGGAGCTGAGCTTGGCGACACATTCACACTTGTTCTTTCTGCAGGATCTGTTTCAGCTACAACAAAGATTACTGTAGGAGCGGATGCGGCAGCTGACATTATCGCTACAGCCGGTGGTGCTAGCGCAAACAACTACAGAGACGCTCTTCTTCCGGTGCTTGTATAGTCTGAAGAAGTACATCCGAAAGGTGTCGTATTCGACTGTTACAACACTGTTACATTAAGCATTTATAAACCATTGGGGTCCTTCGGGGCCCCTTGGTTTTTATTCTCTCCCCAGGTTTCATCACTTAGGGAGAGATTTGTTGTTGCGGCGGGACCTCCAACCGTAAGCGCTTTATAAAATACCGGCTACACCAAACGACTGTAATCATCACTGACGGGAAATCTTATGATACGCCATTTCCGTCAGGGCGTCTTCCACCCAATAAGTTCGTCAAACAGTTCCCCCGGGCTCATCCCATACAAACGAGCCAGGGCTACCACTGCCCTGAATGACGGCTCCCTCTCGCCGTATTCGTACCTACGGTAGGTGTTGTACGGAATTCCGGTTCGGGTACATACTTCTTTCTGTGTTAGGTTCTTTTCTTCCCGTAAATCTTTTAGGATCATATGCAGTTCCTTCATAGGGGATTCATTGCCCCAAACGGAGCAGTAATAAACCAAAACCAAGGGGGCCGAAGCCCCCAATGGTTTTCGAGGTCAAATACCTAAGGTTAAACCCGAAAAGTGGATTATATAATCTAACTTCTAAAGTTAAGAGTTAGCATACACAGCCGAAGTCAGACTAAAGGCGGAGAAAGTTTTGGCACCGCTTGTCGCATCAGCGACGACAGTAGCAGAGTATGTAAGAGTAACCTTCTTTGTACCGTCATCATAAACTATTGTCTGGTTTGCAGTTCCGGCAGCCGCCGCCGTAAATGTTACAACTCCCGAAGCCACCGTGGGAGTAGCTGTCACAACCGTAGTGTCTTCGGTCGCCGTAATGCGAGCATCATGTGTTGTATCAGAGCAGGTCACCGTAATAGTATTTGCGCCCGTAGCACCGACAGTCCACTTGACAGCGGCAATTGCACTATATGCAGCGCTCTCCCAAAGGGTATCGCTTCCAACCTTAACAACGCATCCATCAGCAGTCCCTGCGCCGGCCGCATTTAACGTAGCCGCCTTAACGGTGTCAGTGTATGTAGATGTAAGTGTTATTGTCTTTCCAAGTACAGGAATAGTGAACCCGTCGCCCTTATCGATGTTATTTGTAATTCCATCCTTCGCATCTACGGTAATGGTTACCTGACCGTCTGCCGCCACGCTGTATTTCGCAGCAGCGTTCTCAGCAGTTGTCACAGTATTGCTTGTCACTGTAACGCCGTCGATAGTCTTAGCATCAGCAGCATGCTGAACTTTCTCACCGAACTGGTTGCAAGCGATAAGTCCCGTGTCTGTGATCGTGTAGGTAACTTTAGCTGTATCTCCCGTCCCACTTGCCGCAGCCGTAAATGTAGGAGCTGTCTTGGTATACTGCATTGTAGTAGGCGTATCACCGAGTGTTCTGCTTGTATTTGAATCTGTTAACCTACTATACTCTGTTTCGTCGTTAGGAACGATGATTGCTGTGAATTCTGTAGCATTTGTGATATCGTCTGCAACGAATACTCCGCTAAGGGCCGCTTCCTTATCACCTTTACTTACTGCAACTGAAGCTCTATAGGTTGTAGCCGAATCAGGATCGAACTGGCCTACAGCCGCTCCGGATGTATCTTTATTAGCATACAGGTAAACCGTAGAATCAGCCGCCAAGTTAGTAAATGTAATCTTTGCGTTTGTAGCTGCAGCAGAATCTTCTGCCCAAACGACCTTATCAGCGATCTTGCTATTTGTCTCCTTCTCAGCAGACGTAATCTCTATCGCGTCTTTTCCGAAGATACCAGCTGTCGTCTTAGCAACTACATACCAGTAATTTCCAGAAGATGTGGAAGCCGCAGCGTTTGAAGTGAATACACCCTTATCGCCAGCAACAAGGTTCGTGCCGGTAAGAGCAGATGTACCGCCCGTAGTTGTCTTAGAAGCTACGTTGTAAACAGTAGCCGAAGCAAAACCGTTTGCGGTGATACCATTATTATTACCCATCCAAGAAAGAACTGTTCCGTCAGCATCTTCAACTGCTACCTTGATAGCACCAGCAGCTGCGCCTGCTGAAGTAATCTCAAGCTTAGCAGGAGCTGTCAGATAAGGTACAGCAACAGGCTCTGTGCAGTCGATATCTGTACGACCCTGAGCTGAGATGTCGTCTGACTTGATGCCTTCCTGGTCGAAAGCGATCTTGTATTCAGATCCTCTTGTAAGGTTCTGAGTATGCTTACCTTCTGCTCCGGTAACAGGCTGGAACATATATGTCACCGAGCCATCAGCGTTTGTGTACTTGATAGCAGAACCGAGACCATTTGTGGTTCTTGCTGTCTCAATAGCAAGTGCATTTTTAGCTGTCATAGATGCAATAGACTGGTATTCACGCACGTTGGTCATACCAGTTGTTCCCGTAGCGGCGGTAAACGGAACTGTATCGACAACCGATTCCGTCAGATCCAGTTTAGCCACAGCAGTAGTCGAGAACTTAGTAGCTTTTCCATCATAGATATAGAAAGTACCAGGTACATCCTTGCTGAGGGAAATAGTTACTACAGGCTTAGCGTCAGATGCTGAATAGCTTACATTCGCAGGAGTGCTGTAATCATCCTCAATGTCCATTCCGAATACTTCTACAGGTCGCTCTTCGCTTGTTACTGTAATTGTATTCGATGACTTATACTGCTCACCATTCTTGTTGATGACTATAGCATATATTTCTGCGCTGGCATCCTTGACACCTGTAGTATAAAATAAATCTGCTGCGTTACCTGTAAAGTCAGTCATCTTTGCCACAACATCATTTACATACCATGTAATGCTCTGAGGTGTGCCAAGCTCTGCGCCATAGGTTATAGCCAGTGTGTCGCCTGAAAGAGCCGTTCCATCTTCCTGGAAACCGTCGGTATCGTAGATGGTAACTTCAGCTGCTATGGTCTTAACCTCATCAGTCTCATCAGTGTACTCTACATCATCGATAGTAACGATAACTGAAAGAACATCGCCTACCATATCAGAAGTTACATAGAGGTCCGCATCGGTTTCGCCTATGATTTTATCACCATCCTGATACCACTGAATCTCAGCGTCAACATCATCAGGATTGATCTCATTGCCATCCTCATCATAGATGTTAACAGTTATTGTATCCCCAACCTTGCGACGCTTGGGGCGATTTCAGTAAAACTCGGATAGGCAGTAGCAGAGCGGATTTGGGGGATGTTGTAAAAATGCCGTATCGCCAACCCTCGTTCCATATGTCCCGGGGCATACACTATGTTGGGACGGAGGCTAAGGACGAATGGATATGTTGTTGTGGAATTGACGGGGGCTGACTATATGTTGCGGCAAGCTGTCTGTCTGGGCACAGCATACAGCCTTCCGTCAAGTGGTATCATCTATCCTCATACACTCCTGACGGAGCTGTTTCCCGTCAGGGATTCATGAAAATCCCTAATGGCTACTTCAACAGATTTGTGCTACAATCAAGCCATGGATATACAAAACGAAAAGACCTACGACTCTGTTTTTTGGACGAGCGTAGTGAAAATGACAAGGTTTCTAATACCGCTTGTGAATGAGGCTTTTGGTGAGCATTATACTGATAACGCCGAGGTTGACTTGGTCCCTGGTAAACAGTCCACCGAGCAGCCAGACAACTCCTTTCAGGAGAGGGAAATGGACGCATTCGCTAGGTTTACCGAGTCAGGTATTTCGAAGAACTACCACTTCGAGGTCGAGACCGGAACTGATAAGTCTTTTGCCATTCGAATAGCTGAGTATGCTGCGGGAGCTGCGCAGGAAAGCGTTATTCTGACGGAGACAGGGGCAAGGATTGTAATTCCGTATTCTGCGGTTATATTCTTAAGAGCGACAAACGAGCTTCCGGATAAGTTTAGGATGGAGATTGAATATCCCGGCGGAACGGTTTTTTATGATGCCCCGGTGATGAAGATCAAAAATTATTCTGTCAAGGATCTGATCGACAAAAGGCTTCTTCTACTCCTGCCGTTTTATGGTTTCAATTTCGATAAGCGATTTGCGGTAATGGAAACGGAAGGAATTGATCAGCTGAGAGCAGCGCTTGAAGAGTTGAATAGCAGCCTATCAGACCTTGTGGAATCAGGAGTAATTAATGAGGCACAGAAGGGGCATCTCCTCGACTGGACACAACGGGTATTTGATAAGCTGACGGTAAATTATAAGAATGTCACGAAGGGAGTTGATGAACTTATGGGTGGATATATTTTACATACGCGGACAGATGATATTTTGGATCGTGGAAAGGCTCAGCGCGACCGGGAGAAAATTGAAGAAATGCTTAGGAAGGGCAAGACTCCAGAAGCAATAGCAGACTTCTGTGACTATCCTCTTACGCTCGTAAAGGAAGTTGAAAAAAATATGCTTTCCTTGGCATAACAGAAATCAAAATTTTTTATAAGGGAGATGTGGGGATCGGTTCTATAGCCGGTCCCCGATTTATGCCGTTTATACAAAATGAGCCAGCCGACCCATCGTAAACTCAGTCACTCCTATCAGCAGCTCTCCGCCAGGGGATATATTACGCTCCATCTGAGGGAGATGGATACTGCTCCTAAAAAAGATCGTCTCCCATTAGGGCTCTATATCGCTCCTTCAAAATACAGTTACTTCTATCAGATCCTCCCGTCAGGGGATATATTACGCTCCATCTGAGGGAGATGGATACTGCTCCTAAAAAGATCGTCTCCCATTAGGGCTCTAAAGCACTCGTTTAAAATTCAGTTACTTCTATCAGATTCTCCCGTCAGGGGATATATCACGCTCCACCTGACGGGAAACTATATACTGTATCCGAGCAGATATTCCATCGCAATATATAGCCCCTCATCCTTTCATCCACTACAACATATACCATATTGCAGGCAGAACCGTTGCAATATAATGTATTCTCTCCTACCTGAACCAATAGGGTTGGCGATACGGCATTTTTACAACATCCCCCAAACCCGCTCTGGTACTGCATATCCGAGTTTTAATGAAATCGCATCAAATGTCGCAAGGTTGGCGATACGCTGAAGGCAATTGTTAGCGACGGAACTGCTGGGACAGGGACTTATACCTATCAGTGGTATGCTGATGGCGAAGCTATCGAAGGTGCTGATGATGATGAGCTTCTTGTAACAGAAGGCTTTATCGGCGCAGAGCTCTCTGTTTCTGTAACTAATGAAGCAGGAGATACAGCTTATTCAGATGAGACAGCAGCTGTTGGCGTTTATGAAGAGCTTGAAATCGTAAGTGCTGAGCAGACTGGCGCTAATACCGTTAAGGTAACCTTCAGCGCTCCTGCAACTGTAGATGATAAGCTTGCCGTAAAGAAGGGCTCTGTAGCGCAGACATTCACAGAAGAATTTGATGACAACACTTACAAGACCAAGACCCTTACTTTCAAGAATAATCTTGCAACAGGTACATACACTGCAACACTTACACCGGCTGATGCCACAGTAGCTCCCAGCACTGTAGAGTTCGAAGCAAAGTCTTCTACAAAGGCTGGACGCATCGAAATCCAAGGTGAAACGCTTGTAATGGCTGACACATCTTTCCAGAAGGGTTATTTCTTCGTCAAGGGATACAATGATTTTGAAGAGGAGATTCCACTTTCTGGACTTGATATCACCGTAGCTCCGAGCGATGGCGTATCATTTGATAGCAGCACCGGAAAGGTGACCGTAACGTACAATGATGGTTTCGCAGTACTTAGAAACGTATCCGTATTTGCACAGTACACAGGCAAGGACGGAATAATTCTTACGGACCAGAAGACACTTGAAGTTTCCACAATCGGATATCCTTCAGTGATCGAATTTGGCGAAGTTAAGAGGGACGGCGACGGAGGACGTGCTGACGGACTTCTTACGATCGACGAGCTTGCTTCTAATAAGTATTATGTAGAACTTAATGTGGTTCAGGATCAGTATGGGAATGACCTTTCTGCTGACGATCTTAACGATCTTGTAACTGGGGCTACAAAGCTTGTTACTGTTATACCTTCAGCAGTAACACCCATCTACTTTGGCACAAACGTGAATCCTTTCAGCGAGAAAAATGGAAAGGTTGTAGTATTCCTTACACCCGGAAACCAGAGGCCCGGCGTAGGACAGCTCATGATCGTAGGTGCAGGCGGATCATTCGAGAAAGAGATTGAGATATTTGATAATCCTTACATCAATACCCTTAGCGTAGATATACCTGACATTTATGAGAAGGAATGGACAGACATCTTAAGCTTCGAAGCGGTAGATGAGTATGACAAAGATGTAAACATCTACGACTTCATTCCCGCTCAGAGAACCTACCAGGGAGTTCTCAATTTCGATGATTTCAACGATCTCGTTACTAAGAACACAACGATCACCGCGAGCGGTGGAGCTACCGGCGGCACTTGGAAAGTTACCAAGGATACAGTTAAAAAGACCTACGAAGTTAAGTATAAACCGGACGATGCCGTTTTGAGTGGCTCAATCGTTTCATTCACAATCATGACCGCAGGTCTTAATACCCAGGTTAAGACGGTGAGGGTGAATGAAAGGGGCAACGCCGGAACTGTCGTGGCTCAGCAGAGCGCTGAAACTATGAATAGTACAGACGCGAAGGTCAACCTTAATAGCAAGGTATCCTTCAAGGACGCAAATGGTAAGGTTATGGTGAGGACAGACTGCTATGATGTTTATCCTCAGTTCCTTGTGAACCCTCAGGTTACGACAGACAGTGCAATCGACAACAAGAACCTCACTACCTACTGGTGGTGCGTGACTGAAGAGAAAATGCCTGAAGACGGGACTTACGCAGGCAACTACGATAAGGACGGTGTAATAAAGACAGCAATAGTCGCTGCTGATGGAGAAAGCGCGCAAAACGCACTTCTTGCAAACGCTGGAAACGCAACACCTTCCTACTATGTAACACTGCTCGGCCGAGTAGGAAACGCGGGAAACTACAAGGTTCTCGATAGCAAGGCCTTCAGATTCAATTATTCACCTGCAGGACCTAGAGCTGGTGAGAAATACACGGTGACCGCTATCAAGTCATCAGAGCTTCTTTACGCAAAGAAGGGTTCTAAGGACACAACGACAATCGAAGTTATGGCAAAGAACGATTCAGGAGAGGTTTATAAGCCTGACCAGAGTAAGGTTTCACTTATAGCTGACGCTCCTTTCACTACAGACGGTGCAGTTGTTTCCGGAGACATCGGCAGCGCTTCACTTCCTGGTGGAGACACTGGAACAGTCAGTGTTAAGGTTTACTACGCCGGTAAGTCTGTAGATACAGTTTCAATACCTTACTCAAATGCTGACCCTGTTCCTACTTCAACAGAAGTTAAACTTAAGACCACTACCAGGATGGGCGAAGATTGGGATGCTGCTACTACACTCAAATCGTTTACATCATACTCTGGTGGAGTTGCGAACGCTAATATGACAGACGGCGTTCTGGTAATAAACAATGTAAACGAATTCCAGGATAGACTTACGGCGCAGATCAAAGATCAGTACGGTCTGAGCATGAAGAGTAGCAAGGTTAAAGTAAATGGTTACGAAATGGGAGATCCTGAAGTAGCAAATATCACAACAAAGGACGAAATCGCTAACTTCGTCATGACAAACGGTTCACAGAAGATTGACTTTGAACTCGTAGCTGGCAGGGTTACCGGACAGAGCAGTATAACTACCACGGCAGCAACAGTCTCGAAGGACAAAGTCCTTAACGAAGTAGAGTCTTGGGACGACCTGGTAACTACACTCAAGGACGCAGCCGCTGGCGATATAGATCTTGTTGATGAAAACGGTGACGCAACTACTACTATCAAAATTACAGACGACATTGAGGCAACAAGCGCTCTTGTGATCCCGGCAGGATATACCGTTGAAGTCGATGACGGCGTTACACTTGACACAGCCGCATACAGAGTTGAGGTTGAGGCCACCGCTGGGCTTACAGTGGACGGCGATTGGTACGCTAACGGCGCTGTTATTACAGTTGACGGAGACGTTATAGTAGGTGGAGATGCTTATCTGAATAACTGCACACTCCAGGGTGCAGGTACTTGGAACGGTAACGCTCTGACAATAAACCTCAGCGGCTGCACACTTAAGGGTGGTACTTTCACCGGCCATGTTGTAATGAAGGACACAACAAAGATTTCTGGAAGCATTACTTTCAATGATGCTCAGGTAGAAGTTTCAGATAGTCTTACAGTTACCAACAAAACAACAGTTACGGTTGATGGAAATACGACTCTGGACCTTTCTGACTCTGAGATTACACTTACTGGAAATGGTAAATTCGCAGAAGGAACTGATTTCACTGGATCTGTGACTGACCAAGCTGGAAATGAAATTAACCCCAGTGATATTGTGAGTGGTGACGAAGAGGCCGCTGATTTCGCAAGAGACGACGCTGCTATAACTGCTTTCGATAGGACAGAAATCACTATGGACGATGGCGCGGCGATCTCTGGTGATGAAGGAAAGGCTGCTATCTTGGCCGCAGTTGAGGAGGCTGACTCATACCCGGAATTGAATCTGGAGTGGACAAAAACAGTCACTGCAATCAAAGCAGAAGATGCTCCTACTTATGTGGCTACTATCACTTGGGCGAATGAGGATGCTGATTCAACAATTGTTACTTCTGTAACAATTAAGCGTGAACCTGCAAATTACACTACAGATAAAGCAATACTCGAATCAGACACGGCTAAGTCATTCGAACTTTCTGCAGGTACAGATTTGTCCAGTGACGCAGAAACAAAGATTGCGACTTATGTAAACGGTAACAAACCGGACGGCCTGCAGGGCACTTGGACCGCGACGGCATCGGGCTATGACGAGGAAACTGGGACAGCAACCTTGACATGGTCCCAGACGGGTGCAACGAGTGTTGAAGTCACAGGTGTATCTATTACAGTTGCTACATGATGGCTGAAGGACTTGAGACTTAAAAAACAAATTACCAGGGGATCTTCGGATCCCCTTGGTTTTAACTACCAACTGCCCATTATTAGGCAGTCGCACCACAAAATATAATTCCCCAAACCGTAGGAGAAACATGATACTATCAGATTTACGAATACAACACGCATTCACGCAGGAAGAAGTAGCCAAGCGAACCGGCATCGCCTACAATACGTACAGGCGCTATGAATACGGTCAGGCGTTCCCGTCAGCTAGGGCGATCTGTGCTCTGGCGAAGCTGTATGGCCTCGCTCCCAGTGAACTATTCGAGATCCTCTGTAAGGAGCGAGGGTTGTTGCCGTGACGTTTCCGTCAGGCGTGGCAAGAACGGATGCCAGTACGTCAGACCGCTCCTACAATACGAGCGTGCCCTGACGGGGAAACTCCTAATATCGGATGCTCCGAGCACTCGCACTGACGGGAGACCAAGTTTCTCCTCATCCCCCTACGGAAGATAACATTCCCTGACGGAGGTCTCGCTCCGGACGGGATGCGCTCTTGTCATAGAAATCGCGTAGAATACCTGCAGAATCACTTCCGACGATTACTTTTACCGCCGAAGGAGTTCGGGCGCTACAATCGCCTCCTACGCCCCTTTATCGGGTGATTGCGGGTGGGGACGTAAATAATCTCTCAGCACAGGACACCTTGGGAGGTGTACTCTGATGGGAGGTTATTGTTTCCGCTTCGCCAGTCCTATTTCCCCATAAAACAAACCCCGGGGCCCCGAAGAGCCCCGGATAAACTATGTAGATGCTTAATGACAACGTTAGTTGTAATTTAGTAACATGTTTCTAACGCGACTCATGTAGTTAATAAGTGTCACGCCAGACCGTTCTTACGTTGCTGTTCCAGAGTCGGTACAAGCTGTTTGATATAATTGTTACCGTTGTCGCTGTCTATGCTAGCCAATGTGTCCGCACCTACCGTAACAGCCGTTTCAGCGGTCGCTGCGCCCTGAGTAAGAACAAGGGTGAAAGTATTTCCTCTCTCAGCTCCCTCCAACTCAAGATCCGGGCTATCGTTCTTGTTCGCCGTCAGGTTATTTTCCGCATAGTCGGTCGCTGACTCAGCCAGCGCTGTAGCTCTAAAGTTAAGATCTGCGAGCTTGGTAACATCTACACCGTACTGATCAAGTACTTTCACTGTCACAGGGTCGGATGTAACCCCAATCTTTTCTTTAAGGGTTGTGTTAAGGATCTTGGTCTTTGTAGGAGCAATTGTGTAAGCATCTTTAAGACCATCAATCTTTGTAGCCGCTGATTCCTGATCTGAAATCGTCACGTCTTTTGAGAGCGTGTCGAACAGAGTGTACTTTGTGCCGGCCGTCTCGAGTGCGTCGGCGATGTCTATCTCGCCCACGAGAGCCCCTCTTGCAGCCTCTGCCTTCGCTTCAGCAGTTACCGCCGGGGCAGGGTCGGCAGCCGGGGTTTCGCTCCACGCGAGTCCGGTCACATACTCAGCTATAGCGGCATTCGCGGTATTCGCCGCGTTCAGAGTTTCATACGCAGTCGTCACCAGTGTGCCAGCCGGTATTTCCTTATCTGTGTAAAGACCAGCCACAGCTGTTGCTATTCCATCTGCCGTCGATGTCGTCGCGGCTGCTCCACCCGTAGCTAGTGTTGCAAGTGTCGCCTTTGCGGTGTCCAGTGCGGTCCCCGTCTTCGCCACCTTGTAGGCGATCGCGTCCGTTGTAGTCGTGGTCTTCGGATCGTAGATGTTATACAATTTAGCCTTCAGTGTGTCCGTTGCATCTTTTGCTGTACCCTGTGCAGATGTCTTGTCGTAGAGATCCTGGATGTTAATGCCGTCCGCTACTATAGCATTTATGGTATTCGCACCCAGAGCCACGTCGCCGTCCGCATTTTCTGCGGCAAGTTTAGAACCAGTTACAGAATAGAAGTCTGCGGGAATTGTAACTGATTTTCCGTTATAAGAACCTTTTATTACAACGTCCTGCTTATATTTTGCGTCATGTGTCAAACCTTTCGTGTCATCGACGATTGTTACTGTTGCCCCGTCGTCCGAAGTAAGCGTTGCAAGCCCGTCGGCATCCCCTCCGACTTTGCCTTTACCGGTTGTGGCATCATCAGCAGTTACATTACCCAAGTAAAACTTATTGAGATCCTGGATGCTCATGGACTTAACCTGGCTAAGGTCAACTACCGCAACACCTACGAACTTATCAGGTGAAACAGAATCCCATGTCGAAGCGTTTGTATCCTCAGTGTTTGCGTCGTCAGGATTGATAGAAGCTATCGCAAACTTGAATCCCTCACCGGTCGCAGCTGACTCGATATCGACTGCAGTCAAGAATGTTAAATCTCCTGTCCCAGTAAGAACTGCCTTCTTATTGTCGAGGCCGGTTCCAAGTCCATTACCGTACACCGTAGGTGTCAATTCATCGTCGTCCACTCCAGCAAAGTAACCTATCTTATCTGATCCTGCGTATGTTACTCTCACACCAAACAAATGATTCTTGAAGTCAGTGTCAGACGAAACAAGATTAGCAGTATTTGCCGCAACAAAGAATCCTGTGCCGTCGCCGAACTTCTTAGCGGTTCCCTTCGTGCCCTTTATAGTTGCCCCATACTGATCCACAAACTGGAAGGATTCGAAGAAGTTTGCATTGATCGGGTCTTCTGTTTCAGCATCGAAACCACCATGAGCAGTGAATGTCACGAAAGCGCCCTCGGTGTAAACTTCATCCATGTCAACACTAAGAACCGCATCCGGTCTACGCTTATCTGATACGCTGATCATTTCGTTGTCTGTATCTCCGCCTACAACGATCGCTGTAAGTGAAATCGGGCGATCGATACCATCCGTAGTCTGGGGATCCGCCCAAGTCATTGTTTTGTCTTTCCAAGTCAACTTGGCTGAACCGTCAGCCTGCTCTGCAAGTTTAAGTGTACCCTCAGAAGCATTGAAAGAAAGCGTATTGAAGGTCTCCTGCTTTGCAAGTGTTACGAAATCTGTTATAGGCAGACCATCCTCACCAATTGCTTCAAACGGTATCTCCACCTCATCGCCATCCGCGACGGTAACAGCAGGAGCCAAAAGTTTGAATGATTTAAGCACGCGATCTTCGCCAACGTTCATTGTAATTGATGTCTTGTTGCCAGTCTTGTTTGCGATTGCGGTAACGGTAACTTTTCCGCCATCTGCAACCTTAATACCAGGCTGTACAAGAGCAGCAACGTATTCCTGACCTTCTATTGTCAGAGTTTCCAGCTCTTTGCTAACTTCTTTTATTACAAGTACGTTGTCAGAAACGAATGTTATATCGTTTACATTTTCTTCTGTTAATTCAATCTGTGTTCCAACCTGATCAAGAGCTTTGAAGACAAGGTAATAAGTATCCTCCTTGAAACCTGCAGGAAGCTTCTGAACTATTTCTGTCGTGCCTTTCTTTACGAATCCAGCAATCTCAAGAGAATCAAGAGCCTGCTCAGAACCTACTGTAAGTGTCTTCTGAACTGAAACACCTGTCTTTGCGTATACGCCGGTTACATAAATCTGTTCATTGTATACCCAGTTATCTGCATGATTTGTCTTTTCAAGTGTAAGCTTTCCTGTAGTCTTGTCTCCAGTAACCTTGCATGAGCCTGCCCATGTGATAGATGTTGATGTTCTGAGTGAGTTACCATACTGATCGAATACATCGTAGCTAGCGTAAGCTTTGTACTTGTCGTCTCTATCAGTCAGTGCTGTATCCGTTGTGATAACGATCTCTTTTACATACTGATCTACAATCTCAACATCCTCAGAATCTGTATTTGTAGGATCTTCTTCAGAAGTAAGAGTTACAGTATAGGTTCCGTTTGTAAGCTTTGAAGCTGATGTAAGTGTTAAGCTATCCGCCGTTTCTGCCCACTCAGCTTCAACCGCTATTGTGTTCGATCCCTTTGTTACTTCAATTACTGTATCTGTCGTATCAACAGCTTCCGCAAGAGTTACAGCGATCTTATTTGCCGCGATTGCTTCAGCAGAAGTAATCTCGATCTGTCCGTCAGCTTCTTCTACAGGTAATACGGTCGCATCAGAAGCTGTCTCTTCATCTTCAGCAGTAACAGTGACCTTCACATACATTCCAACGAGATCAGCAGTTACAGCAAATGTCTCATCAGTTTCCGTTTCAACTACTTCCCAATCTTCACCGTCAACAGATACTGCCCATTCATAGGAAGCAGCTGCTGCTCCAGTCACCGTCGCCGTCAGGGTATCCCCAACCTTGCGACGCTTGGGGCGATTTTGCTAAAACGCGGAGAGTGAGTGGTTGCGCGGGTTTGGGGGATGTTGTAAAAATGCCGTATCGACAACCCTATTGGTTCAGGTAAGAGGAAATACATTATATTGCGATGAGTCTGCCTGCAATATGGTGTATGTTGTAGTGGATGAAAGGATGAGGGGCTATATATTGCGATGAAATATCTGCTCGGATACAGTATATATTTTCCGTCAGGTGGTATCATCTATCCTCATACACTCCTGACGGAGCTGTTCCCCGTCAGGGATTCATATCTTTGGGTGGCAGAAGTTCCCATTTTGTAGTATTATAATTTTTGTATTTTTACGCCTTCTGGCGAAATAGAATACGCGCCTTTTGGCGAACAAGTACCTGACCGTCTATTTTGATGGGGGGTAATCAACCCCTGTTGGAATTGGCGGATTTTAATTCAAAGGGAAGGAGGTACTACATGAAGAAACGAGGAAAGAAGTTACTTAGTTGGCTGATTACGCTCGTTCTGGTTCTCGGGATTGTGCCGTGGATCAGTTTGACGGCGAAGGCGGGGGATCCGATAGCCATCAGCATAATTGACGCAACAGCTGAGGACCGCACTTACGAACCGGGCAACAAAAATGTCACAATCAGCGACGTTACTTTCAAGGACTATAAAGACGGCCACCTTTTGCCCCTTATGAAGGGCGATTATACAGTTAACGGCACAATGGATAGTGATACGGCGGGTGACAACAAGAAAGTCACCGTCACTGTGACGCTGAATAACAATAAATATAGCCTTTCATCGAATACGACGATTACCACAGTCAATATCACCAAAGCAACACCGACCAAAGATAACTTTGATGTCACTGTGCTGGAGAACGCCACCTACGACAGAGAAGCAAAGGAAGCTACTGTTACCAAAAAGGATAGCATTGAAGGCATGGGCGAAATAACGGCGGTGAAGTATGCCAAAGATGGTGGTGACCCTACAACGACCGCACCGACCACCCCCGGCAACTACACAGTTTACATCGATGTGGAAGAAGGATCGAATTACGCGGCTGCTTCGTTCCTTCACGATTCAGAATGGACGTTTGAAATCACCAAAGCAACACCGGACGAAGGGCATTTTAAATTTATAGAGCCGCAAAACCTCACCTACGACGGGAATCCAAAGACAGCGGCTTTTATGCCCGAAGACTATGTTGAAGGAGTGGGCATTGTAACTGTATACTATGCCTTAAATGGTGAAAACCCTACAACGACTGCACCGACCGACGCCGGCACCTACGATGTTTCCATCGAAGTGACGGAGGGCGATAACTACAGCGCGAGTGAAGGTATTATTAGGGATGAAAGCTGGACATTTACAATCACCAAAGCAGCGGCGCCGGCCATTGCCGCTATAGAGAAGACACTTCCGACTGACACGACCTCAATTTCTGAATCAGTTGCCGGCAAAATGCCCGAAGGCGCTGGGACGGTGACTTATGATGTCGGTAACATTTCGAAGACCGGCCATGTTACCGTTTCAAACACGGCGGTAGATGAAAATGGAACCGTGACCGCTACACTCGCTGGAGGTGCAAAAGACGACACGATCACAATACCCGTAACCATCACCTCCACGAATTATGAAGATTCCATAGTGAATGTCAAAATAACACTCTCCGACAAATCTGATGCAGGTGTAACCATCACAGGTGTTCCCGATTCCAAGACCTATGGTGATGCGAATTTCACGCTCACAGGCAGTGTAACGAACGCAGGAGCAAACGGCGTTTGGACTTGGATATCCAACAATGATGCTGTGCTTCAGGTCTCCCGAGACGGCGCAACTGCGACTGTCACGATTCTGAAGGCAGGCTCTGCTAAAATTACGGCCGCGTATGCGTCAGATACTACGCTTGGTTCCGAGGAAACTGCGGAGATCACGGTAAACCAAAAGGAAATCACCGTAAAGGCTGAGAATAAGACCATTAGTGTAGGTGAGAGAGTACCCGATCTGACTAAGCCCGTACTGAATACGGATTACACCGTCACTGGGCTTGTGCCCGGCGATGGATTATTAGGTCCTCCTACCTTGACATATAAGAAGGGTGACAGAGAAGCAACCCCGATTTCAACCACGGCTACCACATACGACATCGTTCCTTCCGACGCGCCGGCGGACCCTGAAAAATACACCATCAAATACGTAAACGGCACCCTGACGATAAAGGAGAAAAGCACCGGCGGTGGCTCCTACACCCCTCCTACACCTCCAAGACCCGTAACACCTTCCAACCCGACCGAAGAATACACTGCTTCCGTAACCGGAGAGAACACAGTGGAGATCAAAGCCGAAATCACAGGCAGAACAGCAAAGGTTGACGATATCACCCAGTCCGATCTTAATAAGATCGTTGAAATGTCCGCTGGGTCAGAGAGTGGGGAGAAGACCCCAATCATCATCGATGTATCCGGGGCAAAGACGGAGGTTGATTCCGTAGAGCTTTCAAAAGAAACCACTGAGAAACTCGCGGATACAGTAAACGATGATACAAACAACATAAACGGCGTTGAGGTTAAACTCACCGGCGCTACCGTAGAATTTGACGGTGCTGCTCTTAAGGCGGTCACCGACCAGGCAACAGGGAACACCGTCAGGGTGGTTGTGAACAACGTGATTGCAAGTGCTCTGAACGCGGCTCAGCAAATGGCTCTTGGACAGTTTAAATCGGCAAGTCCCTTCCAGGTTTCTATTGTGAGCAACGGAAAAGAAATCCACGACTTCAGGGGCGGGACTGCTGAGGTTTCCAAGAAGTACAAACCGGAGGCCGGGAAGGATCCTAAGTATCATCATATTTATTATTTAGCTGAGGACGGCAGTCTTACGCGGCATTTGACAAGGTATATAGATGGATTTCTCTCGTTCATAACAAGCCACTTCTCGGATTATGCTATTGTTTATGATGAGAGCATGGAGAATGGATGGACGGTTGATCCTACTGATCCTACAGATCCCACGGACCCGACCGATCCCACGAACCCTACGGACCCCACGGACCCTACTGATCCTACCGATCCTACAGACCCCACCGATCCTACTGAACCCGAAAAGAACATAGACATGTATCGCCTTTACAATCCCAACTCCGGCGAACACTTCTACACCGGAAATGAGGGTGAGAAAGACCACCTTGTTTCTCTCGGCTGGAACTTTGAAGGCATCGCATGGACAGCACCGGCAGAATCAAAGGATCCTGTCTATCGTCTTTACAACCCGAACGCCGGAGATCATCATTACACGATGAATAAGGATGAAAGGGATAACCTTATAAAACTCGGCTGGAACGATGAAGGCATTGGCTGGTATTCTGTAGTTACGGAAAGAGAGCCCATCTACAGGCTTTACAACCCGAATGCGACAACAGGGACGCATCATTTTACAGCGAGCGAGGGAGAAAGGGATTATCTCATTTCACTCGGCTGGCAGGATGAGAAGATTGGCTGGTATGGACTTGGAGAAGATGCAGCGTGAGACCTTCCTCTAACTAACGAATATGTGGGTATCGGTTAAATGCCGGTACCCATTTTGATATCTTACGATGTTGTTTCCGACTTTAACTTCGCTCCCGCGATTCCGTCAGTGGGGGCGCTCACCTGCCGGAATCATTCGCTTCTCCGGAATATTATTTTAGCCGTTCAAGTCTGCCGTCGGATGGGGGTCCGGCGGCGGTTTTTATTTCTCGGGATACAGATACTCGCGCTCCAGCGGAAATAGGCTTCTCAACGTTTCTCCGAGTTTTGATACCGCACGAAATATCTCTGCATCAGCGTAGATCCTCGCTTGGCTCATTTTCTTATCATGCTGCTCAAGGATGTCGGGAGGAGCTGATTCCTTATCTATTCCTTTCCATCGATATGAATTTGTATAGATAAATGTCATTGCTAAAAGATGATATGCAGTATCCGCGATCGTTTGGACGCAATCTCTGTTCTTCAGAACAGCGCTGAGGTGCTCCTTTGTGTACTCATCAATTGATTTTAGTACTTGGATAGCCTCAGCGGATAGACCGGTTTCGGCATCATCCCTACCGATCAGATAATCGATTGATACGCCATAATGATTTGCAAGTACTATCAATTCTTCAAGACTTATCTTTGTCTTTCCGGTCATCCGGTTGCGTATCCTTCTTAATGCATTATTATCACTATCTTTCAGATCATCCGGCTCGAAGTTCTTCATGTCGGGGCGGAGAAGCTGATATAGGTCTTTATAGTTCTCCCCTCGCTCTTTCATTAATTTATACAATCTCATCCCAAACTCGGTGAAGTTCCTGTTACGGTCACTTTTCATAGCGATACCTCCTAAATGGGTCACAAACTGACACCTGACGGTTATTATATCGGGGCTTATTATTATTAGCAAGAACGGCGCCAAAAAAATATAAAGGAAGGAGATGAAAACTAATGAGTGATAAGACAGTACTTACTCTTGTAGCCTTGTTCGTAGCGGTCGTGGCTATCGCGTTCGACAAGCGTGCCGCTGTAAAGGCTGGTGATATCAATCTTGAGATTGAGTGAAGGTGTTTGGTGCAGTAATTATTCCGTCAGGGGGGGCGCGTTGGTTATGGCGATAACCGTAACTGAAGATGCCTCCTGACGGGGGTGCTTTTCCTGACGGGATTCCCCCATTGTCAATGAGCATACCGCATAAAGCAGCGCCTACAATCTTCGTGAGAATCGCTGAATTTTTAACGAGTAGAAACCACAAGGGTTTGAACCTCTTGACACAAGATGTTGTAAAATGCGAGTTGTATGTTGTATTGCGAACAAATGTTTGACGGAGTATAATAATTTCCGTCAGATGGAAAAGACAACTGACACTCCTACCGCTGACTCAGCGATTCGTGATTAACCCTCAACGATGCTGTAGCCGTATGGTAGATGGACGCTGGAAGCAAGTTCCGGGGAAGACGAGAGGGGATTTTAGATACGAATCCCATCAACAGGATATGGTTAGTTCGGATTTCCGTGGGGAACGGAGGTGTGATTAGTGCGCGGTTTTTACAGGAGGTGCGATTTGAAGGCTTTTGTTTGGTTTTAGGTAGGATGGCGACACGGTGCATTATTCTCAAAGGATTTGAGTATTCAAGATCTGTTCGAAAGGAGGCAGGTGGATGGACGATGATCTGGTATTGGTCCCCAAAGAGGATGCAAAGTTACTGATGGAGCTTCATCGGATATCTGAGAAGGGTAACAGCGTAGATGGCTTGAAGTATAATAAGCAATCTCGCGAATGGGTTTACTACGAAGAAGTGAAGCATCGGAAGACGGTTAAAGTTAAATAGGAAAGGTCGGCTGAAGAGGCAGTCGGGAACGGCGAAGAGGCGCCAGATTGGTAATCACTTATGTGGTTATCGTCTGGTGCTTTTTTGTTTTCATTCTGTCAATTCGTAACTATCATGGCGCAATTGGCTACGCTCGAATACTTGAACCGGGCTTTGGTCTGGGTGAAAAATAGAAAAAGCGATGCTGATTCCTGCTTTCCGGTTCACGGAGGGTAGGCATGAGCACCGTAAATGCTCAAAGTAACAAATCAATATTCTTTTTGAGGCCTCAGAAAGAGATGCGATTCCATATGGGTTTGAAAAGGCTTATTTTTCAACGCCCAGAGGGTGCCATCTCTGTTAAAGTGTGCCTTCAATCCATTCGGAGTCGTGCCACCGTCAGGAGGTCACGAAATGAATTCAGATTTACATTACATAGGAGAACGGATCAGGACAGAACGAAAGGCGCAGAATATGAGCCAGGAGTGTCTTGCTGAGGATGCGAAGATTTCAACTACTTCGATCAGGAACATAGAAAACGGCAGTACAGACATGAAGATCAGTACCTTTATGGAGATAGTCGCTGAGTTAAAAGTATCTCCGCTCGCCCTTTTGCCGGAGAGATTTTCAGAAAACGACAACATGGGTGAATGGACATACCTGCTTGCAAATAGGCTTTCGCAACTGTCGGAAAAGAAGCGTCAAGAGGTACAGACTCTCATCAATGGGATTCTAAGCCTTTGCTGAAAAATCGCAAGTGAACTTGCGGGAAACCCTGAAAGTAGCAAGTGCGCTTTCTGTTAATGGGCTTCCCTGCGCCGTACCATATAAGCATCCCAAACGGAAATCCCGTCAGGGAGCGAACTTTGAAAACTACAAATGGAATTCGGGATTAGCTTTTATGGCGGTAGACATATATACGGTAGCCATATAGGCGGTATGCCCGGAAAAGGAGGTCATGATGTCAAGAATCGCTCAAAAGGCGAGAAAAAGAGCCAATCGTAGTCTCAAACGGCGAGAAGTGCATAAGGAGCATATGATTGAAGTTCTTTCGAAGGCTCCGGAGGACGAACAGCTCAGCCGTCGGAATATGTACGGAAACCTTGATCTGACTGCTTACTGCGGGATGTTCAACGTGATGAATCCTGACCGGAAACCTCGGTATGGGATATGATGCCCTAACAATTATTTACACCAAAGCTGCGGGATATGACATCTTCGGAGTATTGCTCCTGAATATTGCGTCTGCGAGATTTTAAACTATTTGACTAAAAAGAAAATTAGCCCAAAACCTTACAGGGAGCGACTTTTCTGGTATAATACATGGGTGTTGGCGAAAAACGACAGAAAACCCAGTAACGCCAGAAAACCCCGAAAACAGAAGGGGAGAAACAAAGGAGCAGGCCATGGTAATGTACTCTTGTAACAATCTTGCGGACGCATTTCATGCGATCCAGGATATAGCGACAGGCAAGGAGGCTAAGGTATCGTTCTTGTCCGGAAATTTAGCCGCGCCGAAGGATATTGACAGCCTTGAGGTCGATTTTTTGCCGGCCGAGATAATACGGAAAGATGTTATTTCACTCTCAGGTGAGGAGCTTATGCTCCAGTATATGGATTGCGATGCGAAGGGCTTGTTTTTATCCTTCCCTCTGACGGATGCGATAGTCTTCCGGCTGTTATTCTTCGGCGGGACTGTACTCATGGTTTCTGCATTGTCAAAGTCGAAGATATGCGTACCAGTGCCGGAGGATGTGGAAGAGATAATGGAGAAGTACGGAGTAGCGAGGACCGCGGGGTAACCCCGTCAGGGGCGGCGCCCGAAACCCTTGTAAATACTGCTTTTAAACTATTTGACTAAAAACCTATAAAATCATATAGAAACATAGGAAATATGCCCCTTTCGATGTCAAATCGAAGGGGTATTTTTTATGTCATTAAAGTATTTGGCTAAAATATTTTCCCGTCATCTGTGGTATAAGAATTATCACCGACGGGGTCGGGGTAATGCAAATGTGAATGACAACATAAATATTTGGAACCGGGACAAAGAAAAAGTAGGAAAGAAACAAGGCATAGTAACCATTAACAAAGCAACAAACGAAAGGAGCAAAGCATGGCACAGGTCCAAATGATACCGTCAAAGCCTATGAAGGCTGTCGGTACAAAGAAAAAGACGCTCAGGGTCGCGGCCTACTGCAGAGTCAGCCGGGACACGGAAGAGCAACAGGGCTCTTATGAGAGTCAGGTGAGTTTTTACACGAAGTATATTATGGAGCATGAAGGCTGGAGTTTCGCCGGAATTTTTGCAGATGATGGCATCAGCGGATTGACGGCGGGAAAAAGAACTGGTTTCCTTCGGCTTATCGACGATTGCAAAGCGGGAAAGATTGATCTTATCATCACAAAGTCAATCTCCCGGTTTGCAAGGAACCTGCTGGATTGCGTAGGTTATGCGAGAAGGCTAAAAAAGATTGGGGTCGGGGTCTACTTTGAAGAAGAGCACTTTAGCACCCTTGACGATTCAGCGGAGTTCATCCTCACGATCCTTGGCGCAGTTGCACAGCAGGAAAGTCTTAACATTTCACAGCACGTGAACGCAGGGTTGGAGCACAGATACGCTTCCGGAAGTGTGAAGCAGAACTGCCAGAACTTCCTCGGATATGATTACGATATGCTGGAGGGGAAACTTGTTGTAAATCCTGAACAGGCGAAGACGGTGGTGAGGATCTTTAAGGAACTTTTGGAAGGAAAATCCTTCGGCCAGATATGTGATGGACTCGAAAAAGACAAGGTGCCTACCGGTTCCGGTGGAATGACATGGAACCCCGGTACTTTAGAGCGGATTCTTAGGAATGAGAAGTATATCGGGGATGCGAGGCTGCAGAAAACCTTTACCGCTGATGTGTTGGAGAAGAGAAGGAAGAAGAACGAAGGCGAAAAGCGTCAGTATTACGTCTTTGACGACCATGAGCCGATAATCGACAGGGAGACCTTCATAGCTGCTCAGGCAGAATTGGCGCTGCGGAAAGGTGCATATGCTCTTGGGAGATGTGGCTGGAGAAGCGTTTCGGCTCGTATTTATCCCTGCAGCGGGATCATGTTCTGCGGATACTGCAAAGAGATGTTTGTGAGAAAGATCTGGAAAACACGGATCGGAGTGAAGATGGCAGCATGGAGATGTAAGGGAAGTGACTGCGATAAAGTATACGAGAAGGATCTTAAGGAGTACTGCTGCAGGGCGTTGATGGAACTGAAAAAGAAAAAGATCGCAGTTCCCGCACTCCTTAATTACCCTGAGTTTCAGCAGGACTTTGAAGATCCTGAGTATCAGGAGAGGCTGAAAGTCTTCGCGAAAGAGCGTATGGAACACGCAAAGACCTTTGAGATAATGAAATTTATTGAAGTCTTTCCGGAAAGTCATATAAAGGGAGCAGTAGACGACCTCATTCCTCAGTTTGTGAAGAAGATAGTTGTTGATAATACTTTTCTGACATTTTACTTCTATGGCGGGACAGAAATAAAAATCCCCAGGGAAGCCAGAGGCTGACCCCAGGGAAAAAGAAATACGATAAAAAAGTTGTCGAAAAAACATTTGACGAAATCGAAAACCGAAACTATAATGCGATTTAAGTCGAAGGAATCAGAAACGACTTAAAAATGGCAGCGCCGAGGTCGGCAAACCCCGACGCCTGCATGGTGGTCGAAGCACCAAACAGCGGAAAACCGCGCCTTTGATATTATATGTCTGAAAGCCTTGATTTTCAAGGAATTTCGGAGATTTTACGACCTATAATGGTTCTTTCAAGGGTACACGGTATATCCGCCTGAAATTGGCTATTCAGGGGCACCTTGCAGGATTATCTGCCGGGTGTCCCTTTTTGTTGGTGGATAGTTCAACTAGGGTGTGGAGGTTACCATGTGCCTAAAGATGATCGATAAAGTAAAGAGCGGGAAGATGATAAAAGAGGTCATGAGAAGATCAAAGATATCTGTGAAGGATCTTCAAGAGGAGCTCGGCCTAGTCTGGCCACAGTCAATCTACCAATGGTTCCGAGGAAAAAGTCTTCCGTCAGTGGATAGCCTTTATACTATCGCCCGTATGACGGGAGTGCATATGGAAGATATGCTGGTGGAGGAAGATAAATAAGTACTCTCCCGCTATCTACATCATCTTTGTATTTCGATATTTTCTGTCTTCTCAGTCTTCTCAGTATCCGCAGTCTTCTCAGTATTCTCAGCCGTTCTCCGAAAGGAGGCGGCTATTTTTTCTCGTCAGGGGAGCCTTTCGAGGCGTGACAATAGTTCTATAGAACAAAATAGCTGCTTTACGCGTAAGCTGAAGCGAAGTGAGTATTTCCGTGGGTTTCCGGAGTGATCATTTCGCCCCGGCTTTTTTTGTACCCGTAAAAATACATAGAAAAGTCAGAAATTTTCAAAAATCGTCGGTAAATCGAGGCACTTTTTTTCAGTTTATATATAGAGGGGGAAAAATCTATACCCTCGGCTAATCCAGAGGGATTTTTCCTAGTAACCAGCAAATAAGAACCTGAGACGTCAGGACATAAGATACCAAAACCTTTCCTTTATAAGGAGAGGCAGAGGGTACCTTAATTTCCTGCGCTCATTTTGCAGGGAACGGTTCCCGCGATCTTTTGTCCTGACCCGAGGTGGAAAGGACAAAGATCATGAAAAAGCTGTATTTCAGAGAACTCAGACAGTGGGTCGAGATGGAGGAGGAAATTGCTGATGCCCTTGATGGGGATCGGGCGAGAGTAAGGATGGATGAGCTGAACAACGGCAGGTGCCGGATATCTAAGGATAAGCTCCATCTTTGCGACGGAAACTGCATCGATTGTGAGTTTCACCATGAGGGGTGGAATAAGGTCGAAACGAATGCCTGCGATAACTGCCCATACGGCGTTGCGAGAACAAAGCGGAGGCGCGACAGGCGCTGCAGAGGGTGCGAGAACTACAGGTTTATGGAAAATGTATCGCTTGATGAGAATGAGGATGGATCTTCCTATATGGATAAGTTTCTTGGCACTTCGCAAAGCCCGGAAGAGATCTTTCTCGAAAAGGAAGCGATAGAGGAATACAAGGAGATGGCAAAAGGCGTCGAGGGTGGCGATGCGATTATTGACGGTCTCTCTGCAGGAAGAACGATCTCAGAGATTGCTATGGATACTGGAAGACCTCAATCCACGGTGGATAGTCGAAAAGACAGGGTCAAAAAGGCGATTGAGGATGCAAAGGCGGCAAAAAAGACAAGCGCCGCAAACAACACCGGAAAGGGGTAAGCCATGTATGACCACTATATGCTCACGCGCTCCGCGGAGGATGCCTACTTTTACAGCATTGAAAAGGAAAGGCAGGATAAAAGGCTCTCCGAAGCGATCAAGGCGCTTTCTAAAGAAGACAGAAGGCTCATAAGAAAGGCGTTCTGGAGGAATAAGTCAATTGATGAGATTTCAGAGGAGATGGGTATCAGCCCTTCCGAAGTGGAGGAAAGGCTGAAGGCGATATATGCGGTACTTAAGGAGTTTTTGAAGGAGGAATGAAAGATGAAGTTTATAAGAGCGCCCGATGAATGACGCAACCATTATTACAAGAAGAGGAAAGGGAAAAAGAAAAATGGGAATAGGGAAATACTTAAAAAACATAGGGGAAAACTTAATAAAGATCGCAGAGGAGATGGAGAAAAAGGAAGCGATGACGGCTCCGTCAGGGTGTGATGCCTCAAATGCAGTAAACAACGGCATTTCAGCTATGGCATCTGAAAATAAGGGAAATACAGCTTCTGACGGAGATACAGCTTCAAAACACCCTACCAAAGCGGATGTCAGAGCACTCCTTGCAAAGATGAGCGCTGAGGGGTTCAAGGATGAGATCGCAAAGCTCCTTAAGAAGTATGGCGAGGGAAACCTCTCATCCGTTCCGAAGGAGCACTACGCAAAGCTGCTGGTCGAAGCTGAGAAGATCGGCAATGGGGATAGTGGAGCCGGAAAGGAGGATGGCGATGCCTGAGAAGCACGCAAAGCTCCTTCAGCCCTCCAGCGCAGCAAGATGGCTCCATTGCACTCCGAGTGCCCTCATAAATGCGAGGGCTCTGCATGAGGATACCGTCTATACGAAGGAGGGAACCGACGCGCACAGCTTGTGTGAATACATGCTGAGAAGTGCCTTGGGGGAAAAGGTACCCAATCCTCGTGACAACCTTGAATTTTATGACGAGACAATGGAGATCTGCGCCGAAAGCTACAGGGATTACTGTATGGAGAAGCTGGAGGAAGTAGAAGCAGAGACCGACGCTCATATGTACATCGAGCAGACGCTTGACCTTTCGAGGTGGGTTCCTGAGTCCTTTGGAACAGCGGACTGTCTCATCATTTCTGACAAGAAGCTTTGTCTTATCGATTTCAAGTACGGACAGGGAGTCCTTGTGCAAGCCGATCACAATGAACAGCTTATGACTTACGCCGTTGGTGCGGTTGATGCCTTCGGCGGGCTCTATGACTTCGATACGGTTGAGATGTCTATCTTCCAGCCAAGGAGGGCTTCTGTGGATACATTCTCAATGACGAAGGAGGAGCTGCTCTCCTGGGCGGAGAAAGAGCTCGCGCCGAAAGCCTTGATGGCATTTGAAGGAAAGGGGGATTTCCACTGCGGCCCTTGGTGCAAGTTCTGTGCTATATCCGGCGAGTGCCGGGAGAGGTCGAAAACTATGGCTGAGGAAGACTATCGGGAGCCGGAAACCCTGTCGCCGGAAGAGATCGCGGATATCCTTCCAAAGCTTGATGAGATCACGGCTTGGGTGAATGCCCTAAAGGAATATGCCCTGAAATCGGCGCTTTCGGGAACTGAGTTTCCCGGGTTCAAGCTTGTCGCAGGACGTAGCAGGAGGTCTTATTCCGATACGGAAGAAGCTGCGAAGGCCATCAAAGAGAATGGGTACGACCCTTACGATACGACGATAAAGTCGGTAGCCCAGATGGAGAAGCTTCTCGGCAAGAAGGCATTTAACGAGATCGTGGGGAAATACGTAGTAAAGACTGACGGGGCTCCTACGCTCGTACCGGAATCAGACAAACGACCGGCGATAAAGGCAGCAAGTTCTAAAGATTATGAGGATGGTCCCGTTGGGGATGAAAAGAAGTAACAGGTAACGAAGTAACAAAGCAAAAAGTAACAAATAACAAAAGTAAGAATAGGAGAAAATCATGAATAAGTACACAGCGATAATACTCAAAAAGCAGAGCGACAGGACAGTAAGGACAGGGATCGGAAGGTTTGCATATGTTCATCTTGACGAGGCTTATGCCCAGAATCCCGGAGACAAGCCGAAGTTTTCACTCACCTTTCTCTTCGACAAGACTGATAAGCAGGCAATGAAGGTGTATGAGGAAGCGATCGAAAACGCGACTCAGAAGGGCATCGATAAGTTTGGCAAAACCTTCAATGGAAAGAAGTTCCACGACCCTATCAACGACGGGGATGAGAAGGAAATCGAAGAATACGAGGGCATGTATTACATGAACATTAAGAACACGAGAAGGCCGGTCTGCTATGACGCAAAACGTGAAGAAATGAGCGCCGAAGATATCTATTCCGGGTGTTTCGGCCGGTGCGTAGTGGAGTTTTATCCATACAGCAGGAGTGGCAACACTGGCGTTGCGGTATCGCTTAAGTCGGTGCAGTTTCTCGGTGACGGAGAGCCGCTTTCCGGCGGAATGAGATCTACGGCAGATGACTTTGCTGATGATGACGACGATGGGATGCTTGATTGAGACAATACTGCCCTACCCCTCTGCGGGTAGGGCGATTCGAAATGACAGAGAAGACGCCCTTCTACGGAGGGCAAGGGAGGTGAGAAGACACCCCGCTGTGGAGGGCAAGGGAGGTGAGAATGAAAGAGATAGGAATTGATATAGAAACGAAGTCCGGAGCGGACCTCGCAAAGGTCGGAGTTTATAAATATGTAGAGGATCCCGACTGGGAGATACAGCTTCTCTCCTACTCCGTCAATGGAGGGGATGTAGTGCAGGTAGACCTTGCGAACGGCGGCGCCATACCTCGCGGGATCCTCTCTGCCCTGACGGATAAGGGCGTCCGGAAATATGCATATAACAGTTCTTTTGAGAGGGTCAACCTTTCGAGGTATATAGGGCTCCCGTCAGGGACATATATCAACCCCGAAGGCTGGTACGACACTATGATAATGGCTGCCTATAACGGCCTGCCACAAAGCCTTGAAGACGCAGGAAAAGCATTAAAGATAAACGCTGAAAAGATGAAGGAAGGAAAGGCGCTTATCAAGCTTTTTGCTATGCCAAAAGACGGAAGGTGGACGAAACCATCTGATGCGAGGGAAAAATGGGAACGCTACAAAGCCTACAACATCCGCGATGTTGAAGCTGAGGAAGAGATCAGAAAGAGGCTTGATAAATATATGCCGCCTCAAAAGGTATGGGAAGAATATTGGGAAAACGAGAGGATAAACGACCGGGGGATTAGGGTTGATAGAGAACTTATTAAAAACGCAATCGAGATTGATGAAAAGTGTTTTACGGCATTGACGGACGAGATGAAAAAGATCACAGGACTTTCAAATCCGAATAGCCCTCTTCAGCTGAAGGAGTGGTTAACACTTCGTGGGATAAAGGTAGATACGCTTGGCAAGGACACTGTAAAGGAACTGATAGATGACGATGCCCCTCCCGATATAAAACGCCTCCTTAAGCTCCGCCTCATGGCTGCAAAGTCGTCAGTAAAAAAATATCAGGCTATGGAAGGCGCAGTCTGCTCTGACGGACGGATCAGAGGTATGTTCCGGTTTTACGGGGCAGGGAGGACCGGAAGATTCTGTCTCACGGGAGATCATGAAGTGCTCACACGGGACGGATGGGTGAGGCTTGACCAATGGAACGGTGGCTTTATAGCCGGCTGGAATGCAACTACGGAAGGGATCTCCTTCCAGAAGGCAGAGGCATTGTCATTTGATTACGATGGCGAAATGTACACATACAAGGATCCGCGAATAGATCAATGCTCTACGCCAGATCACAAGATGAGGGTACAGAAATACGATGGCGAGTGGGTTGATATGACCGTTGAGGAGATGGCAAAGTGTCGGGTGAATATACCTATGTACGGATACCATTACCACCGCGGCTGTGCGAATCCTGCTTGGCTCAGGGTACTTATAATGACGCAGGCAGATGGGTTCTACACGCCAGACGGTATCATTCATTTCGGTTTTAAGAAGGAACGGAAAATAGAGCGCTGCAAGACGCTTCTGAGGAAAGCGGAGATATCCTTTGTAGTAAGTAAGTATAAAAACGGAGTAACAAGGATAACTATACCGGCTCGTATGGTTCCCCTTTGGCTTCGACAATTCAGGACGAAAACATTCGGGTACTGGCTGCTTGATGAAAACCCTGACATCTTCTTTGATGAATTACCCAACTGGGATGGGTATTACCCAGCGCCAAACAGCATACAGTATTCAACCTGTAATAAGCAAAATGCTGATATCGTTCAGGCGCTTGCGCACATGTCGGGGCGTTGTGCCGTGATGAAGGTGAAAAAGAACAGCAAACGTAACGTTAATTGGAAAGATGCCTATATAGTAGACATATGGCTTACGCCGGGCGCTTCCCACGAGTTGAGGGTAAAGCCCGAAGTTAATGAGTACAAGGGAAAAGTTTATTGTGCCAGCACGTCAACTGGGTATTTCCTTGTCAGACGAAATGGAAGGGTCTGGATAACAGGGAACTCCGGAAAAATTGTGCAGTTCCAAAACCTACCTAGGAACTCAATGGAGGATCTCGATGAAGCAAGGGAACTTGTGAGGAAGGGAGATTATGAGACGCTTTCAGCACTTTACGAAGATGTGCCGGATGTACTTTCACAGCTCATTAGGACAGCTCTGATACCGAGGGAAGGCCACCTATTTGCCGTAGCGGATTACTCAGCTATCGAGGCCCGTGTTCTTGCCTGGTTGGCAGGTGAAGAATGGGTGCTGGAGGCTTTTGCAAATGGCGAAGATATCTATTGTACGACTGCAAGTCGAATGTACCATGTGCCAGTCGAAAAACATGGGGAAAACGCTGATCTTCGGGCAAAAGGTAAGCAGGCTGTTCTCGCTTGTAACTACGGCGGCTCAGTCGGTGCTATAAGCGCTATGGATAAAACACACTCTATTCCGGAGGAAGAGAGGCAGCGGATTGTTGGGATGTATAGGAATGCAAATCCCAGGATAGTGAGATTCTGGCATGACATTGAGAAAGCAGCGATAAAGGCAGTGAGAGAGAATACTACTACGAAAGTGCGGGGGATAAGAATCTCGGTTACCAACGGAATGATGTTTATCTCTCTCCCGTCAGGGAGAAGATTAGCCTACCCCGCGCCGAGAATGGGCGTAAACCGCTTCGGCTCCGAAGCCATAACCTTCCTCAGCGGGAAGACCTGGATGAGGATAGAGACCTTCGGAGGGTCGCTGGTGGAGAACCTTACGCAGGCTGTAGCGAGGGACCTTCTTACCAATTCGCTGCATCTACTCTCCCACTACAGGGTTGTCGGACACGTTCACGACGAGGTGATCGTTGAGGTGCCAAAAACCTCTGCGGATAGGGCATTGGGGGAAATAGAAACTATCATGGCAACAACCCCATCATGGGCAAAGGGCTTACCTCTTGCCGCTGATGGATATCTGTGTAGGAGTTACAGGAAACAATAAAAGATTACAGAAAATTGATTGCCTACGGGCAGAAGAAAGGAAATTGAAATGTTTACAATGTATTTAGCCCCGATAGGGGTTGCTCCAGTGAGCAGAACGAATAACTGTTTTCCGAAGAAAGTGGAGATCACTACTCCGGAGGAGTTTAAGGAAGCAGTAAAAAGAGATCATGTATGTGGGAGATTTAAGGACTTCAAGAGGTCAAACGCAAACTTTATCGAATCCGATGTAGAAGTATTTGACTGCGACAATATGTCTCCCGTCAGGGTGTATCTGAATGACCTTGAAGCCCTCTTTGGAGAGGATACGAGCTACTTTGTAGCTACATCCAGGTCGCATTTGAAAGAGAAGGACGGGAATCCTCCTGCAGAACGCTTCCATGTGTATTTTCCGCACAGGAAGTTTACTTCAGCAGAAGAGGTCACGGAGTTCAAGAAGCGGATATATGAGCGGTTCCCCTTCTTTGATCAGAATGCGCTTGATGCAAGCAGGATGATCTTCGGAAATCCTGATGCTGAGATCATCTGGCATGAAGGGATATTCCTTATCGAAGATGTGATGACCCCGTCAGGGGATGATAAGACTGCCGGGGAAGATACAGGGAACGATGCATACGGTGATGCAGACGGCATGATACACTGCGGCAGAAGAAATTCCACACTCTCCCACTTCGCCGGAAAGGTACTTAAGAAGTACGGCGATACGGATCGGGCTAGGGCAGCTTACGAGGAAGAAGCCATGAACTGTGAGCCGCCTTTACGAAAGATAGAGATCGAGACCATATGGAATAGTGCAAAGAAATTCTTCCACAACGTTGTGGAGAAGAGAGCGGATTATAAAAAGTATGCAGGATCCGGAGAGGTTCCTCCCTTTATCCTCCCCACAAAGCGAGGGGAAACAGTATCCCCTCCATTACTCGCAAAGTATTTTATGGAGAATGTGCCCTGCGTTTTTGTCCGTGATTCCGGTACGCAGGGAATGCTGTTTTATGTATATGATCACGGCGTTTACAAGGTTTATGCGCCGGAGATGGTCATGGGTGTACTGAAGGGTTTTGTGGCAGACTACAATGAGATGATGGTGAGGGTAGCTATATTGCGTGAAGCATACACTATAATTACAACGGACTTGAATTATACTCCGCAGGAAGATCTCGATTCCGATGAGGATATCGTGAATTTTCAAAACGGCATCCTAAGACTTTCCACTATGACTCTCGAACCGCATGATCCGAAAATACTCTCTACGATACAGCTGCCCTGCAACTGGGAGCCTGATTCACCTACACCGGTGTTTGATTCTTATCTTCGAACCTTAACAGATGGCGATTCGGATATAGCAAGGCTGTTACTTGAGTTTATTGGCGCATGCCTTTCCAACGTCAAGGGGCATAAGATGAAAAAAGCGCTATTCATGGTCGGTAAGGGAAATACAGGAAAGAGTCAGATAAGATCCCTCGTTGAGAAGCTGCTTGGTAGGGGGAACTATGCCTGTGCGGATCTTCGGACAATCGAAGCTCGTTTCGGGACGGGTGTGATTTATGGTACACGTCTTGCCGGTACAGCTGACATGAGTTTTCTTACCATAGACGAGCTTAAGACCTTCAAGAAGATCACAGGTGGAGATTCTCTCTTTGCCGAATTAAAAGGTCAGCAGGGATTTGAATATGTATACGGCGGTTTGCTCTGGTTTTGCATGAACCAGCTCCCGAAGTTCGGAGGGGATGATGGAACATGGGTCTATGAGAGGATTATGGTAATCAATTGTCCGAATGTTGTTCCTCCTGAAAAACAGGATAAACTGCTTCTGGATAAAATGTATAAGGAACGTGAAGGGATCGTTTATAAGGCGATCTGCGCCCTAAAGGAAGTTATTGCGAATGGTTATAAATTCACAGAGCCCATCAGTACAGACAAGGGCAGGGAAAAGTATAGGCATGAGAATTCTTCGATCATATCATTCTTCAAGGAATGTATGGAACCGTGTGAATGCCGGGCAAAGTGCGCCACGGTGGGTAAGGTGTTCAAAGTCTACAAGGCATGGTGCGAGGACAATAATAATCGCTACTATCGTACAGCGAAGGAATTTAGGGAAGGTTTGGCACAGCATCTTGGGATAGAAATAAAAGACCTTGTCAAGCACACAAGTCGTGGTAGTATATATGAGGGGTACACAATAAATAAAGAAACGAGGATTAATTATCCGGGCCTCTTTATATATGAAGACGAGATCTTGACGGAGGATACATAATCGCTCACCCCGTCAGTGGGAGTGTAGCCCCACTGAATGACAAATAGATGAAAATGATAAAACGTGACAAGCGAAAACGAACCAACCCTGAAAAACATCATCGCTCTGAAATGTAGAAAATACAATGGTTTCCGGGGTTGGGTGATAGGGAATGACATTATTATAATATTTATAATTTTTATATAGATAGATAAAGAAATCATTACTACTATATATAGAAATCATTTTTTATCATAAAATTTCGAATAACCGCTCTGACAAAGGCTTTCAGAGGATGACTTTTTTTCTGGGGCAGCATCATCATTGACGGGAGATGACGGCGCGGAGTAGCAAAGATTTGCTCGGAGGGGCACTACTATAGCACCCTGACGGGGATAAAAGATTATTGTACCCCTTTGACGGGGGACTGCGTAGTTTCAATTTATGTACGAGGGCATCCGATAGAGGGTGTCCTTTTTTGTTTTCCTGATGGGGGAGAAGAAGGAGCAAAGAAGGAGCAAAGACATGAGAGAAAAAGATATAGAGCGCATTCTCGTAAAGGGGATGCGTGATATTGGAGGAATAGCGTTAAAGCTTTCGGGCGGTTTGGCTGGTATGCCAGATCGCCTTTTATTATATCCGAAAGACCCCACTGGGGACCGCATCATCTTCGTCGAGACGAAGGCGCCGGGGAAGAAACCGAGGCTTATTCAGAAGATAAGACATGATGAGTTAAGAAGCATGGGCTTTCCGGTCTTTGTTATTGATAGTAAGGAGGGCGCGAAGGCGATAGTGAGAAACAGAGGAGGTGGCACGAATGAGGTATGAACCGCATAAATATCAGGTGTTTGCGACAGATTATGTTCTCGATCATAAGGCTGTGCCCTCTTTCTTGATCTTGGACTTGGGAAGAGCGTGATAACGCTCACTGCCCTGACGGTACTGTTTGAGCGGGGAGAGATAAAGAAGGTCCTTATAATCGCGCCGCTTCGGGTGGCGAGATCGACCTGGCCGATGGAGATCCTGAAATGGGATCATACAAGACCACTCTCCTACTCCGTTGCTGTGGGAAAAGAGAAGGAGCGAATAAAGGCTATTGAGATGGGAAGTGATGTTACGATCATAAACCGTGAGAACGTCGATTGGCTGACGGGGTATTTCGGGCCCCGGGAATGGCCGTATGACTGCGTGGTAGTTGATGAATTGAGTTCTTTCAAGAATCACAAGAGCAAGAGGTATAAGGCGATCATGTCTGTCCGGCCATTTATCGAGAGGATAATCGGTCTTACGGGAACACCTGCTTCAAACGGCCTTGAAGACCTCTGGGCGCAGATAAAGATACTCGATTTCGGGCAGAGGCTCGGGAGGTTCATAACACAGTACCGGGACAGGTATTTTGTCCCGGAGGAGTTTAATCCCGCCACGGGGGTTGTTTATAAAAGAGCCCCACGACCGGGAGCGAAGGATATGATCTTTCAAAAGATCTCGGACATAACAGTTTCAATGTCAGCCGTAGAAAACCTTGATATGCCGGAAGTCGTTTACAGCGACTATCCGGTTTTTCTTTTGGAGGAAAGGGCTCTATATGACCAGCTTAAGAGAGAACTTGCAGTTGTCTTAAATAATGAGCCCCTTACTGCTGCGAATGCTGCGGTGCTTTCAAACAAACTTCGGCAGATGGCTGATGGGGTGGTTTATCTCGATGATGGGGAGGTAAGGCATATCCACACGAGGAAGCTGGACGCATTGGAGGACCTTATAGAGAGCGCAAATGGGGCATCTGTCCTTGTGGCCTATTCCTTCCGGCATGAGATGGAGGAGATAAAAGAGAGGTTTCCAGTTGCAAGGATGATCGATAAGGACAGAGATATTTCAGATTGGAATAAGGGGGAGATTTCGATAGGGCTTCTTCATCCGGCATCAGTAGGGTACGGAGTCAATCTGCAGGCAGGAGGGCATATTCTCATCTGGTATGGCTTGACCTGGTCGCTGGAGGAATATCAGCAGACTGTGGGGCGGCTCTGGCGTCAGGGGCAAAAGCATCCCGTGTCGGTAGTTCATCTCATGGCAAAGGATACGATAGATGAAAGGATAAGAGAGGTGCTGAAGAAGAAAGACAGGACACAGAATGACTTACTTAATGCGGTGAAGGCAGAGATTATTTCGTGAGAAGTGCGATATGGAAAAGGAAACTATTTGAAAATTTTTAGTTTTTTTTCGATTTTCGTCGGTAAATCGGAGCATTTTTTTTCAGTTTATATATAGAGGGGCAGATAGGAACCCCAAAGCGGCAGGAAGGAGGATAAAAATGGCTGCAGGAGTACAAAGGGTTTCTCCGGGGATATTCCATAATCCGGTTGAAGAATACATTATCAAGAGGTGGGGAAGAATGAGAAGAGATGGTATCAAGAACAGAACGGCAATTGGGGAAGGCTGGCAGAAGGTTTATATCTGCTCTCCGTATTCCGGGGATGTAGAGCGAAATGAGAAGGAGGCGATAAGGTACTGCAAGTATGCGATATCAAAGAACAGGCAGCCTGTCGCAAGCCATCTCA
>Ga0256407_10002347_pt1 | contig 36513 bp, 29 predicted proteins | sample RumenRJG_04DNA_FD_193489 | JGI IMG/M metagenome (GOLD analysis project Ga0256407, IMG submission 193489) | Bovine rumen microbial communities from Lethbridge, Alberta, Canada - RJG_04 | ecosystem: Host-associated > Mammals > Digestive system > Stomach > Rumen | place: Canada: Alberta...
TAAGATCTTCGGTGGTCAGTCTGTAGTAGCAGGCAATATCATCGTTCGTCAGCGTGGTAACAAGCATTTCCCAGGTGCTGGTGTAGCACAGGGTAAGGACGACACTCTCTATGCTCTTATCGACGGAACAGTAAACTTCCACAAGGGTAAGTATGACAAGAGCGTGGTTTCTGTAATACCTGCTACAAAAGCTGAGGCTTAAACTTATTCAAACAAAAATTTATTCCAAACAAACATAAAAAGGCTCGTCGAAAGATGAGCCTTTTTCCGTATAGCCGAACCGAAGTCACTCATTCGTTCTGCGGACATTCTCTTCCCAACGAGAGGGGCGCTTAAGCTTATTTGATTGCTTTTACTTCAGGTTCTTTATTACTTTGCATGGATTGCCCACAGCCATAGAGTCGGATGGAATGTCTTTAACTACTACGCTTCCTGCTCCAATGATGCATAGGTCGCCAATGGTAGCTCCTGGGCATACTGTTACGCCGCCTCCAAACCAACAGTCTTCTCCAATGGTGATAGGAGAGCATCGTTCAATGGGCTTACGGCGTTCTATATAGTCTATAGGGTGATTGGGTGTCAGGAATTGGCAATTATGGACTATCTTGGGTATTTGAGCCTATGGTGATGATTCCTCCGTCGAGCATAGTCCCATTGTAGTTTATGAAAACATTCTCTCCTAATTTTATTCCATGACCATGGTCGCAATAAAATGGTGGAGCGACCGTTGATGACTTCGGAATGCCAGGAATCAGGTCTTCTATTATTGACCTGTAGTCTTTGTCTTCAGTTGTCATGGTTTGCAGTTTGGCGCAAATGTGCTTGGCTCTATTGTAGCTCGCCAAACCTTCTTCGTTTGTAAAGTCATAGAACTCTTCGTGACGCATTTTTTCAAATTCTGTCATAGTTGTATAATGTTGTAGGTAATTGTTTAGGTTTTACTTGTTTTGTTTATGTAAAAAAAAAACTCCCCAATGGGGAGCTTTTTTATCTTATTCTATCCGCCGCCCTTACGAGGCGTTCATCATCCATTATGCCCTTGTGGGCAAGTAGGAGGAAGATCATAGCGATGATAGGTGTACAGAGAGCAAGTCCTGGGCGGAATGTAACATCCTTGGAGTCAATGCTTGTGTAATATACCAAAGCAGCGCATACGATTGTCTCTACGATTATTGCTGCAAGCTGTATGTAGCAGTTCAATGCCTGTGTCTTGCGGTTCTTATACATGAAGATGATAGCAAGGCTCCAGAAGACATTGAGAGCGAGAAAGAACATTGGAATGGCGAAATAAGGGTAGGAGAGGGCTCCTGTGTCTCCGTCAATAATGCCAATGCTGTTTACTGCTGATGAAAATTCTCCTATGCCGTTTGGCTGGATAACTCCCAATGGTGCTACGGCGCAGATGATGAAGCAGATGATGCAGAAGAAAAGATATATTGTCTGTTTTCTCTGAATCATGGTTTAGTCCTCATCCTCGAACTGACGCTCCTTGGCAGGATCACGCCAATAGATATTCTTTTCAATAAACTCCTGTGTAGCGAGAAGTGTTGGCTTTGGGAGCTTCTCGTAATAGCGGCTGATTTCAATCTGCTCACGGTTCTCGAAAACTTCCTCGAGGCTGTCGTTGTAGCTTGCGAACTCAGCGAGCTTTTTGCTGAGATCCTGCTTGATTTCAGCAGCTATCTGGTTAGCGCGCTTGCCGATGATAGCGACACTCTCGTAAATGTTGTCTGTGTCTTCACAGAGATCCATGATGTTGCGTGTTACGGTATTAACCGGAGCCTTTGATTTCTTGTAATCCATTTTGTTATACTGTTTTTTGGTGATTGTTTTTATTCCGTTACGTTCTTTGTGACTTTCTTACATTTCTCGATGTATTTCTCAGCAACAGGGCGTTCCTTTGAGTCGGGATATTCGTTGATGAAGCCATAGCACTCATCTTCGGCATCTTGGAAACGGTCGAGCTTTTTTTCCTCGACACTCTGTTGTGCCAGCTCGAACTTACTCTTCATAATGAGTGATGCGAAGTTTTCGCGATATGCTGAGTAAGGATAGTCCTTGAGGGCGTTCTGTGCAGTTACTATACATGCCTCGTAGTTGTTGCCGCCACTCGTGCAGTTGCCGAAATATGTACCGAGGTTGTAGTAGAGCTTTGCGTTGATCAACTCTTTCTCTACGAGCTTGTCCTGAAGTTCGTACATTCGACTTTGCGCTCTGTCCTTCATGCTTGAGAATGGATAGAGATCCATGAAGTCCTGATATGACTTGATGGCGTTGTATGTGTCCGACTGGTCAAGGCGAACCTCCGGTGAACTCTTGTAAAGGCTCTCGCCGACGAAATAGCTTGCGCTCTCTGCGAATTTTCCTTTCGGGTATGTCTGGACATATTTTTTAAATATGTCTGCGGCAGACTCATAGTCGCCTGTATTGAAGGTTGACATACCATAAAGGAAGAGACACTCCTCGCCGTTGTCGGTTCCCTTGGTGATGTTTATCAAGTCACCGAAAAGAATAGAAGCGCGTGAGAATTTCTGCAGGGCATAACTCTCCTTTGCGTATTCATATCGGTATGATGTGTCGTTTGTTTTATAAACAGCATTGAATTCTGATTTGCAACTGCATAGAAGTAATGCAGCCGACGCAACAGAATAAAGAAGAATTTTGTTCATTAAATGAATATAATTATATTTCGGAGTGCAAAATTACACATAATTCTCGTAATATCAAAGTGGTATATATTATTTTTCACAAAAAAAATGGTTTTTATAACATTTATTTCAAAGAAATCCGTAATTTTGCACAAATTATGTCTATGAACGAGTTTAAATTAACATCAAAATACTCTCCGACAGGTGATCAGCCGGAGGCGATAAGGCAACTTACCGAAGGGCTGCAGAATGGCGAACGCTCTCAGGTCTTGCTTGGCGTGACTGGTTCGGGAAAAACTTTTACTATGGCAAATGTCATAGCGAATGTGAATCGCCCGACTCTTATCCTTAGCCATAACAAAACGCTTGCTGCCCAGCTTTACGAGGAGATGAAGGGATTCTTTCCCGACAACGCCGTGGAATATTACGTTTCTTACTATGACTACTATCAGCCGGAGGCATATATTCCTCATACCGACACGTATATTGAGAAGGATCTTGCCATTAACGAGGAGATTGACCGCCTTCGCCTCTCTGCCGTTTCTTCGCTTCTGAGTGGCAGGAGGGATGTGGTGGTGGTATCTTCCGTATCTTGTATCTACGGTATGGGAGGACCTTCTTCCATGCAGGGAAGCATTATTAGCGTGAAGCGAGGCGAGAAGATTGACAGAAATGCTTTCCTGAGAAAGCTCGTGGATGCCCTTTATGTCAGAAATGATATTGCCTTGGAGCGTGGAAACTTCCGTGTTAAGGGAGATACCGTAGATGTTTCCATGGCATATAGCGAGAATATTGTCCGCATAACATTCTGGGATGACGAAATCGACTCTATCGAGGAACTTGACGGATTGACATTCAAGCGCTTGGAGTCTTTCGATGAATATCAGATTTATCCGGCAAACCTCTTCGTTACAACCAAAGAACAGTCGGAAAGAGCTATTCATGACATACAGGATGACCTTGTAAAACAGATAGAATATTTCACGGAACTTGGCGACGGTATCAAGGCACAGAGAATCAAGGAGCGTGTGGAATATGATATGGAGATGATCAAGGAACTTGGCCATTGTTCGGGTATAGAGAACTATTCCCGTTATTTCGATGGCCGTGCCCCTGGTGAGCGTCCTTATTGTCTATTCGATTTCTTCCCTAAAGACTTTCTCCTTATGGTGGATGAGAGTCATGTTTCCGTGCCTCAGATAAGGGCTATGTACGGAGGTGACAGGGCAAGAAAGCAGAATCTTGTGGAGTTCGGTTTCCGCTTGCCGGCAGCCTTTGATAACCGTCCGTTGAGATTCGAGGAATTTGAGGAACTGATTAATCAGGTAATCTATGTTTCTGCCACTCCTGCCGACTTTGAACTTGAAGAGTCGGAAGGTGTTGTAGTTGAGCTGGTTATCCGCCCGACAGGACTTCTTGATCCAGAGATTGTTGTCCGTCCGAGTGAGAATCAGATGGACGATCTTCTGGAGGAGATTCTTGTCAGAATTGAAAGAAAGGAACGTGTTCTTGTAACCACTCTCACCAAGCGAATGGCAGAGGAGCTTACGGAGTATCTTCTCAACAACGGCATTCACGCGAACTATATCCATTCTGATGTCTCTACTCTTGATAGAGTGAAGATTCTGAGCGACCTGAGAGCCGGCGTTTATGATGTCCTCGTTGGCGTTAATCTTCTGCGTGAGGGACTTGATTTGCCGGAGGTTTCGCTTGTTGCCATACTTGATGCTGACAAGGAGGGATTCCTGCGCTCTCATAGGAGTCTTACCCAGACGGCTGGTCGTGCAGCCCGTAATGTCAACGGACTTGTGATAATGTATGCCGATACTATTACCGAGAGTATGCAGCAGACGATTGACGAGACCATGCGTCGCCGTAAGAAGCAGATGCAATATAACGAGGAGAATGGCATAACCCCTCAGCAGATTGTCAAGAACATCAGCGGCTCGTCACTTGCAAGGGCAAATGCAGAACAGACAGAGGCTAAGGGCGTTGACATAAAAAAGGGCAAGGCATATCAGCCGTATATAGAGAAAGAGACGGCTATGGTTGCTGATCCTATCGTCGGCAAGATGTCGCGCAAGCAACTTGAAGACTCTATACAATACACCACAGAGAAGATGAAGGAAGCTGCCCGCAATATGGACTTCTTGCAAGCTGCCCAGTACAGGGATGAGATTGTAAGACTTAAGGATCTGCTCGCTATTGAAGGCAAGTGATAAGCCTCTTCCTCCTATGATCCTCCGTACCAAACTCGATGATCCTTCGCTTCTTCACCGACTTTGCACCGACTTTGCACCGACTTTGGTACGGAGGAAGAGCGAAGGAAGAGCGGACTTACATAGGAGGCATGGCGAACTCACTTATGGAAGTTCGTCAAGTATTTTCTTGAACTTTGGGAGGTCTTCGTCATCTTTCCATTCGAGGTGATGTAACCCTCCTTGTTTGTCAATAAGGCGATAGGTTGGATAGCCTGTAAGCTCTACATATTCCTCTATGGCATGCTGCTGTTCTTTTGGAAGGTTGTAATGTACGCAATTAGGCTCTGTGAGGTTATACTCACCTATTACGTTCTTCCATGAATCCTCTGGAGAATTGTTTGCAAGGTAGAGATACACTATGTCATAGTCTTTCAGTTCTTCCTTTAGCTTGTGTGATTTCTTGAGCTTATTCTTGCAAGGAGTGCACCAAGTACCCCAGATGTCAAGATACACAATCTTACCCTTGTAAGGCGCAACGAGTTTGTCAAGAATAGCCTTGCCGTCTGTCAATCCTTCTACGTCCGACGATGGATGAATAACGGCATTTACTGCCTTTTCCTTTTCTTTGAGCATGTTTTTGTAGTAGTCGTTCTGACGCATTACGATTTCCTTGTAGATTGGAACCTTGATGTCCTCAAGCATTGGTGTGAGATCGTCGGGAATAGGCGTGCGGTCATGATCCATATATTCAGAAAGAACCTGAGAGCAATGAATGCTGTGGATAGGTTCGTCAGGGAATTCTGAGTTTACAATTTGGCGTTGAACATGAGGAAGACCATCTTGAACCAGATTGTGAAAGGCTGTTACGAAATCCGGTTTTCTAATTATGCTATCAAGAGCTGCATTGTATTCGGCGTACTTCCTGTTGATTTTATTTAATGTTCCATAGAATTCTTTACTGTTTTTAGTCGTGAGATACGCATTAGCAATTTCTTTTTCCTTCTCTTTTACTTTATTGATAGTAGTATGCTCTTCGTCTGTTAGTTTGATATTACCTTTAGACTCAAGCCACAGGAAACCTTCAGATTTAAGACGTAATAGTTTCATTAGCGGATTTTTCTCCGTCGTATTTTCGCGAATGTATCTTAACAATGTGCAGAGATCGTCGCATAATGTCAATGGCATGTTGGGATTGATGGCAGAATGTTCCTCTACCCATCCTGACAGCTCTTCAGGTAAGGTGTGGCTGGCTGCTTGGTATTTCAAACCCAGAATATATTTTGCTGCATTGAATCTGTTTTTTTCGTGGAAGAAATCAAGAAAACGCTTGCTGACATTAGGATGTTGTGCTGCATATTCACTTAATTTCTTGACACTTATATCGTAGCTTGATTTCCACTTGTTTGCAACCTTGAGAATAGAATCGTTACTAACATATCCATTTATCCATCCTACATATGGAACTTCGAGGGCTTCTTTTGTCTGGAGTTCGTTTTGCAGACGGGCATCATCGCCCATGAACATCATTTTGTTGGTGTTCAAGTCTGCGACTATGAAGTATTTCCCGTTGGGGGTAAGTATAACTTTGGCTGAGCCACCCCATTGCTTAGGGTCGTAGAGACAAAGAATCCTTGTGGCTTGTGCGCCGAGTAATGGAATCTTTATTTCGAATTTTCCGAGAGAATCAACTTTTGTCGTGAATTCTTTCTGGATTTCTCCTGTGGCTAAGTTGTGTGTGGTGATCTCTAAGTGCAGGTTGTTTTTGATATGCTCTGGAGTAAAATTTCTGATATAGCCGGTCAATGTGGCCTCGCCCTCCTTTATCTCTGTGCTGAAGGATGTGGTGTCTGGTGTGAGATAATCAGGGAGTGTCTTGGATCTAAACATGGTAAGAGCTTGTTTCTTGCCGTTGATAGTAAACTCGCGTTCACTGGCGATGTCAGCGAGCATAAATTTATCATCATTAATTTCTTTGATACTAAGCGCACTATTGGTGGTGAATGAGAATTTACCTTTTTTGGCCTTACCTATAGATATTGTTATGTTCTCTTTTCCGTCTGTTAGAACAATCTTCTTTTCTGTCTTTTGAGCATACTGCCACACCTTACTGTCATAGACAGCAACGTCCTTGTAGAGACCAAGAACCCAGTCGCCTGTGGTGGTGCTTCGCCAATTGGATGTTATTGGAATATGGTTAAGGTCTGTTATATCATATATGTCAGAGAATGCGAATGCTCCTTCCTCATAGGCCTCTATGTAATCAAAGGTCTTTGTCTTTGCTGGTAGTGGTTCAAAGTGGAGGGCAAGGTTCCCTTCATCTGTTGTGGCTGAGGTAAAGTATAGAGAATCAGGCGTATAGTCGTCCTCCCCCTCGCGTGTAGCCTTACCGCCCGTTATTGCGTAAGTCTTGCCGTCGGGAGTCTTTAGGATAGATGTTGATGCAAATTTACTCCAAAAATTGTGGTCGGATTTGATGTTTAAGTGAAGAATGGTTTCATTAGGCTTGAACTCCACATCTGTGATGTTGAGATTCGAACTGTACAGGTTTGGTTCAAATGAAGGGTTGTTCCAAACCTTCTGTGCCCAACTGCCAATGGCAATGAGCATGAGTAATAGCGATGTGGCTACTTTTTTCATTGTTTTGGTGTTTGTTTATGATTAGAATTTTTTTGTTCCGTCTTTATAGATTGGGGTTTTCTTGTTGCAAAGATAATGAAAAAAATAGTATTAGCAAGGAAAAAAGGAAAAAATAAATGTGAAAAATGAAAAACAAGTTTCATTTTCCACATTTAATTATTAATTGTTCGTTTGTAACTATCCGTTCATTGCCACAAGGAACTCCTCGTTGGAGTTTGTTCGTTTCATGAGGTCTCCGATCATGTTCATAGCCTCGATAGAGTTCATGTCAGAGATATGCTTACGGAGAATCCACATACGGTCGAGGGTTGTCTTGTCGTGGAGAAGGTCATCGCGACGAGTGCTACTCTGAACAAGATTAACGGCTGGGAAGATGCGCTTGTTGGCAAGTGAGCGGTCAAGCTGCAACTCCATGTTACCCGTACCCTTGAATTCCTCGAAGATAACCTCATCCATCTTAGAGCCTGTATCTATGAGGGCTGTTGCTATGATGGTAAGAGAACCGCCACCCTCGATGTTACGAGCAGCACCGAAGAAACGCTTTGGCTTCTGAAGGGCGTTGGCATCAACACCACCGGTAAGAACCTTACCAGAAGCAGGAGCAACGGTATTGTAGGCACGAGCAAGACGAGTGATAGAGTCAAGGAAGATAACAACATCATGTCCGCATTCCACCATTCTCTTTGCCTTCTCAAGAACGATACCAGCAATCTTCACGTGACGCTCGGCAGGCTCATCGAATGTAGAGGCGATTACCTCTGCGTTTACGGTACGAGCCATATCCGTTACCTCTTCAGGTCGCTCGTCGATAAGGAGCATCATAAGGTAGGCCTCCGGATGATTGGCAGCTATGGCGTTGGCAATATCCTTCATGAGGATTGTCTTACCAGTCTTTGGCTGAGCCACGATAAGAGCACGCTGTCCCTTACCGATAGGGGAGAAGAGGTCAACGATACGTGTAGAGATGTTCGTTGTGCGGCGATCGCCTGTGAGGTTGAACTTCTCGTCAGGGAAGAGAGGTGTGAGGTGCTCGAATGAGAGACGGTCGCGTATCTCGTTAGGCTGACGACCATTAATCATTTCGATACTAGTCATTGGGAAGTATTTCTCACCCTCGCGAGGAGGACGTACGCGACATTGTACCACATCACCGGTCTTCAGAGAGTATTTCTTTATCTGCTGTACGGTAAGGAAAATATCGTCAGGAGAAGAAAGGTAATTGAAATCGCTTGAACGGAGGAATCCGTAGCCGTCAGGCATTACCTCGAGTACGCCGTTGGCAGAGATGATATCTGTGAAGTCGTATTTCTCTTCCTGTGGCGTTGCAGGGCGCAACATAGATTGTGGAGCAACCTGTTCAACGATGGTCGTAGGGTTGTCGAGCATATCGTATGACACGCTTGCATAGTGGTCCTCTACTGGGAGATCCAATACCACGATGAAGTCAGTACCATCGCCCGGATCACCTTCCCATACATCACCTCCTGATGCGTTGTGAGCATTTACTTTCTCTTGGAACTGTGAAAGGAGATTGCCGGATGCCATTTCCTCGCCTTCCGGCATTTCGCCTTCCTCACCCTTGGCATTGTCGTCGTTCATGAGGAAGTCTGGAATGTTCTCGCCTGTTGCCTCTGCTGTCTCTTCCGTGAAATTCTCCATTTCCTGATTCTTCGCAGCAAGAGCGGCAACCTTAGCCTGAGCAGCAGCAAGAATCTCCTCTTTGCTGCGGCGTGCACGCCTTTTCTTAGGAGCGGCATCCTCGGAAACAGCGGTTGCTACATTCTCTTCTTCTGAAGGAGTATTAGTAGAATCTTCTGTGAAGTTTATTGCGAGTTCTTCCGGTTTTTCTGTGCTTTCATTCTCTGCGTTGCTTAGGTTCTTCAGGGCTTCCTCGGCAGCTCTTGCTGCAAGGTCGGCTTTGGAAGGCCTTCCGCGCTTTTTCTTGACTGTCGGCTCCTCGCCTTCAGCCGTGTCTGTTTTCTTGGTAGTTGCACGCTTCTTCTTTGGCTTCTCCTCTTCTTGAGTGAAGTCTCCGATGATGAAGTTTGCCAGGGCTTCTGCACCATCTTCTGCAGAGAGTTCAGAGCCTAAGGCCTTTGCAATTGTCTCAAGCTCTTCTACAGACTTGGACATGAGTTCTTCTTTGCTATACATATTCAAATGTGAATGTATTTGATTCAAATAGAAATTTCTTGCGAAAAAAAATTCAGGGTTTGTGTTTCCAAAATAGCAAAACTGTGAATTTTGAAACACTTTGGATTGAAATCGAGTGCAAAGATAATGCTTTTTTCTTGAAGCGCAAAATTTTAAGCGGAAAAATTTTGCTATTTCATAAAAAATATGTACCTTTGCACCCGCAAAATCGAGGCTACGGCCGAAATTTCTGCAAAAATAACTTATACACATTATTTAATTAATAAATTCATTTCAAAAAATGATGAATCATTACGAAACAGTTTTCATCTTGACTCCCGTTTTGTCTGATGAGCAGACAAAGGAAACTGTTGCAAAGTTCACAAAGGTTCTCACCGACAATGGTGCTGAGATCCTTAATGAGGAGAACTGGGGCATGAAGAAGATGGCTTACGCTATCAACAAGAAGTCTACAGGTTTCTACTTCCTCGTAGAGTTTAAGGCTGAGCCTACAGTAGTAGCTAAGCTCGAGACTGCTTATCGCCGTGAGGAGAAGGTAATTCGCTTCATGACTGTTAAGCTTGACAAGTATGCATCTCTCTATGCAGAGAAGCGCCGTAACAAACTTTCTAAAAAAGAGGAGGCTTAAACCATGGCAGAAAATTCAGAAATCCGTTATTTGACTGCTCCTTCTATTGATACAAAGAAGAAGAAGTATTGCCGTTTCAAGAAGAGCGGTATTAAGTATATCGACTACAAGGATCCTGAGTTCCTCAAGAAGTTCTTGAACGAACAGGGTAAGATCCTCCCACGTCGTATCACTGGTACATCTTTGAAGTATCAGCGTCGTGTGGCACAGGCTGTTAAGCGTGCTCGTCAGATTGCATTGCTTCCTTATGTAACTGATCTTATGAAGTAAATTTAAAAAGGAGAAGATTACACAATGGAAATTATACTTAAAGAAGATGTTATCGGTCTTGGATACAAGAACGATATCGTAAATGTAAAGAACGGTTACGGTCGTAACTATCTCATTCCAACAGGTAAGGCAGTTATTGCTTCTGCTTCTGCTAAGAAGGTTCTCGCTGAGAATCTCAAGCAGCAGGCACACAAGCTCGCTGCAATTCTCGCTGCTGCTGAGAAGGAGGCTGAGGCTCTTAATGGTGTTGCTCTCACTATTGAGGCTAAGGTTAGCTCTACCGGTGCTCTCTATGGTTCTGTTACTGCTGCTACTGTAGCTGAGGAGCTTGCTAAGAAGGGTATCGAGGTTGACCGCAAGAAGATCATCATGAAGGATATCAAGACTGTTGGTGAGTTTGCTGCAACTGTAGTATTCCACAAGCAGGTTAAGGTTGAGGTTCCTGTAACTGTACTCGCTGAGGGTCAGGAGGAGGTTGCTGCTCCTGCAGTTGAGGAAGCTCCTGTAGCTGAGGCTCCAGCAGCTGAGGTTGCTGAGTAAATCTTAGTGTAAACACAAGAAAATTATATAAGTCCCGATTGTCATTAGTGGTAATCGGGATTTTTTCAATTTTCTAAATTTTTTCTACTAACTTGATTATTAATCGCAAAAACAACAAAACAATGAAAGCATTCGTATTCCCTGGTCAGGGCGCCCAGTTCACAGGTATGGGCAAGGATCTCTATGATACAAATCCAAAGGCGAAGGAACTCTTCGACAAGGCTAATGAGATTCTCGGTTTCGAGATTACAAAGATCATGTTCGAGGGTACTGCAGAGGAACTCAAGCAGACAAAGGTAACACAGCCAGCTGTTTTCCTTCACTCTGTAATCAAGGCTATCTGCATCGGCGATGAGTTTGATGCCGATATGGTTGGCGGTCACTCTCTCGGTGAGTTCTCAGCTCTCGTTGCAGCAGGCGCTCTCAGCTTCGAGGATGGCTTGAAACTCGTTTCAAAGCGTGCTATGGCTATGCAGAAGGCATGTGAGGCTGCTCCTTCTACTATGGCTGCTATCATCGGTCTTGATGATGCAAAGATTGAGGAAATCTGTGCTGGTATCTCTAAGGAGGGTAACATCGTTGTTCCTGCCAACTACAACAACCCAGGTCAGCTCGTTATCTCTGGTAACAATGAGGCTGTTGCCGAGGCTTGTGAGGCTTTGAAGGCTGCCGGTGCAAAGCGTGCCCTTCCTCTCCCAGTTGGTGGTGCTTTCCACTCTCCACTCATGCAGCCTGCAAAGGATGAGCTTCAGGCAGCTATCGAGGCTACAGAGTTCTCTAACCCACGCATCCCTGTTTATCAGAATGTTGATGCTAAGGCTCATACTGATGCTGCTGAAATCAAGCAGAACCTTATCGCTCAGCTCACAGCTCCTGTAAAGTGGACCTACGAGGTTCAGACTATGCTCGCTGCCGGTGCTACCGATTTCGTTGAGTGTGGTCCTGGCAAGGCTCTTCAGGGCATGATAGCCAAGATTGCCAAGGACGTTGAGGGCGTGACAATTAGTGGTATCGCCTAACAGCCTAACCAAGCCTTCCCAAAGGGAAGGATGTTTTATAGTGTGTTAAACGCTATTGGTTATGTTTGCAAAGATTTTATATAAATAATTTCAACCAAGTCTTCTTGAATGGAAGGGTATATACGCTATAAGTGTATAAAACATCCTTCCCTTGGGGAAGGCTTGGTTAGGCTTTTATTATGAACAAACCAATAATCTACCAAGTATTTACGCGATTGTACGGAAACCGTAATACTACCCGAAAGGAGTGGGGTAGTGTTGAGGAAAACGGTACAGGCAAATTCTCTGATTTTGATACAAAGACGCTGAAGGCGATAAAGCAGATGGGAGTATCCCACATCTGGTACACAGGTGTTATACGTCATGCCTCTCAGACGGATTTCTCTAAGTTCGGCATACCTGCCCAGCACCCTTCCGTTGTTAAGGGTAAGGCTGGCTCCCCATACGCTATCTGCGACTATTACGATGTTGATCCTGACCTTGCTGATAACGTAAACGATAGGATGAAGGAGTTTGAGGCTCTTGTTTCCCGTACTCATAAGGCAGGACTCAAGATGTTCATCGACTTCGTGCCTAACCATGTTGCGCGTCAGTATCTCAGCATCGCGAAGCCAAAGGGCGTTGTTGATCTCGGAGCTGATGATGATAAGAATCAGGGCTTCAATCCTCAGAACAATTTCTACTATTGCCCAGGTCTCAAGCTTGAGACTCCCCATCCTTCCGATTACGAGGAATATCCTGCTAAAGCCACAGGCAACGACCATTTCGATAACCGTCCGGGAATGAATGACTGGTACGAAACCGTAAAGCTTAACTACGGTATCGACTACTGGACTCATTTCGGGCATTTCGACCCAATCCCTGATACTTGGAAGAAGATGACGGAGATACTCCTTTTCTGGGCTTCCAAGGGCGTTGACGGTTTCCGCTGTGACATGGCAGAGATGGTGCCAGCCGCTTTCTGGGCTTATGCTACACGTGAGGTAAAGGCGAAATATCCTGAAATCCTCTTCATGGGTGAGGTGTATAATCCTGCTGAATACCGCAACTATATCCATTCCGGCTTTGACTGGATGTATGACAAGGTGGGTATGTATGACACGATGCGAGCCGTTACCTGTGGATTTGCCTCTGCAACAGCCATTACAGGCGCATGGCAAGCGGTTGATGACATCAAAGAGCACATGGTTTATTTCCTTGAGAACCATGACGAGCAACGTGTGGCATCCGATTTCTTTGCTGGCGATGGCAAGAAGGGAATACCTGCTATGGTGGCTTCCGTGCTTATGAAATCATCTCCTTTCATGCTCTATGCTGCCGAGGAATATGGTGAGAAGGGAATGGATAAGGAAGGCTTTTCGGGTAAGGATGGCCGTACCACTATCTTCGACTACTGGAGCATCGATACGCTTTGCAGAGCCGCTTCTGATGAGCTTACCGACGATGAGAAATACATCTATCAGATGCATGAGAAAACTATGCAGATTGCCCGAAAGGAGAAGGCTGTCGATGGTGATTTCTATGATCTGATGTATGTAAATCCGTGGTCAGAGCACTTTGACAACAACAAGCAGTATGCTTTTCTGCGTAAGAAAGAGGATGAACTGCTCTTCGTCGTGGTCAATTTCGATGATAAGGATGTGGATGTGAAGGTGAGAATGGCTCCACACGCTATGGATTTCTTGCAGATTCCGGAAGGCAAATACAAGTCAAAGGATCTTCTTTCCGCTGAAAAACAGACCATTGAACTCACTTCTGACGCTCTCGTGCCTATGACGATCAAGGCAAGAAGCGCAAGAGTTTGGAAGTTCACCCTCTCTCCCTCTCCCTTGTTTTCCTAACAGTTATATGTTAGATAGCAGTAAGTCCGTGTCACCCATGCGTGTGCAAAGTTACTGATTTATTTTGGGGAACTGCAAAGAAAACGCGAAAAAAACACGACAGGTAGCATAAATGTTTAGTTGCGATGTCTAAGGTGTTGATAATCAGGGGAATATTTTCGGAAGGCAGCTCGTTTGGAATGCTATCTAACATATAACTGTTATATAAAACACACACAGGGGTAGTCTGTATTTTTACCCCAAATAATATATAATATAATAATATTATTATATTATATATTATTTGACCATAGGACACCCATACCCCCTGTCCCTTGTTTTTCTAACGGTTATATGTTAGGTGGTTATCTTCAGTAAATGCTTTTCCGAAAATAAGTTTCTGATTGTCAAAACGTTAAGCCGCGAATGAATGCTTTTTTGTGGGAATAACGTAATTTTTTGCATTTTTCTTACATTTCCTCAGAAAATATTCTTACCTTTGCACCCAAGAAAACAAAAGCCCATGAGCGTCATAGTTGTAAGTCCGTTGTAATACCGTTGTAAGTCCGTTTCAAGTCCGTTCGCAGAAACGACCATAAAGCGGAGTTTCAAGATACGATTACTAACCTCAATGGCGATTAAAACAAGAACAATAACTAAAAAAAACTAAAAACAAAACGACGATGAAACAATCCTTTATCACATTTATGCTTCTACTCACCGCAATCTGCAGTTGGGCACAGAAGTCAAAGGCTTCTGACGAAAAGCCTATTGCCCCAATAATTGTTGAAGGCACTTTAGAGGGTGTGCCTGATGGTACTGTCATTATGGTACAGGAACGTAAGGGAGGAACAGCATGCTTTTTCAGAGAAATTGAGGAAGGAATTGATACTCTAAGAAATGGTAAATTCAGAATAGTTTACACTCCCATGAATCAAGTTGACGAATATATGTTGACTGTGGAAAAAAGTCCTCGTTATTTGCTTATCTATGTTTCTCCTGGCTCAAAGGCTACTATAACAGGTGTTGGAGTTCATCCTTCACATTGGTATGCGAAGAGTGACAATCCAAAACAAATTGAGGCAAATGAATATCGCGCATATTTGGATGAGAAACTCCCAAGATATTGGGATTTGCAAGAAAAAAGAGACAGAAGTACAGTAGAAGCAGAATCTTTATATGTTGAGTACATGATTGAATTTATGAAAGATAGAAAATATAGTTCTGTTTTTGCAAGCAACCTCTGTACTCTTTCCCTCATGATTTTAGAAGGTAAAAATAAGGGAATAAAGGAAAAGGCTGTTAAGTTGTTGGCAATAGTTCCGAAGGATGAAGAACAGCGTGATCAAAACATCTATGATGCAAAAAAACGCCTGTTGCCAAAATACAGTCCTATAAAGATTGGCGAGAAGTTGCATGATTTCGTGCTTTATGACCATCAGGGTAAGGTGCATCACCTGACGGAATTCAATGGTAATGGCAAGTTTCTTTTGCTTGAATTCAATTCGAGAGCATGTGTGCCATGTGTGGAACATCGTCCAAATGCTGTGCTCAATAATCTCTACAAGAACCATTCGGACAAGGTGGATATGCTTATGGTGAATTGTGATCCTCCGTATTATTGGGATATAGAATGTAAAGACCCGAATAAATACGGAAGAGATCCTTGGCATGAATGGAATGACAAAAGGGGTGCAGAGGACATTAAGCAGAGATACGGAACAGAAACAGGTCCGAGCTATTTCTTCGTCTCTCCAGATGGCACGATTCTTGGCAGGATAAGCTATCAAGAGGATTTGAAGGCTGCTATTGCGAAGTATTTCAAGATTTGAGTATAAGGGAATTCATCGAACTTGCGTTGATGGCAAACAAAAAGGCTCACCCAATATATGAGTGAGCCTTTACTATCTACATTATACTTTACACTTTACACTTTACTCTTTACACTATCTACTTTACTCTTTACACTATCTACTTTACTCTTTACTTGTAAAGATACCTCTTGATACTCTTCTTCGGAGTCTTCTCAAATTCCTCTTCCTGAATTTCGATTGCAGCAAGTTTGCAGTACGCTGGTTGTGTCTCGTTAAGCGTCTGGCGGTTCTGCTCCATAGTCTTCTTTATCTGCTCCATTGAGAGGTTTTGAGTCTTGGCTTCATCGAAGTCTGGATATACAAGTCCAACGAGTTTGTCGTCACGCTGTACTACGAGGCTTTCAGTAACCAGAGGTAATGAGTTGAGAGCGTCCTCTATCTCCTCAGGGAAGATGTTCTGACCGCTTGCACCGAGAAGCATGTTCTTTGAGCGTCCCTTGATGAAGATATTGCCTCTTGAGTCGATAACACCAAGGTCACCTGTGTGATACCAGCCTTCAGCGTCAAGAGCCTGTTTGGTTGCCTCCTCGTTCTTGAAATAGCCGAGCATCACGTTCATGCCGCGAGTGAGGATTTCGCCAGGAATCTTGTGAGGATTGACAGAGTCAATCTTGACCTCCATGTTTACTACCGCCTTTCCGCAAGAGCCTGGTACGTGGTCGCTCCAGTCGTTGTATGAGATAATAGGGGCACACTCTGTTGCACCATATCCCACGGTGAAAGGTAATCCGATGAAATGTAAGAATTGCTCAATATCCTGGTTGAAAGCTGCACCGCCGATTATGATTTCGTAGAAACGGCCGCCGAAAGCCTTCTCGACCTCTGTACGAATCTTTTCACGAACTTTTTGTGAAACTAACGGAGTCTTGAGAAGTATCTTCATGGCTGGTGTATCAAGCTTTGGCAGCACTTTCTTCCTGATGATCTTCTCGATGACCAGAGGCACTGCGATGATGACGACAGGCTTGATTTCTGCAAATGCCTGAGCCACAACGGCAGGTGAAGGGATGCGTGTGAGGAAGAAGATGTGACAGCCAGATGCAAATTCCTTGATGAACTCGAACGCCATGCCGTACATGTGAGCCATTGGCAGGATACTGATGGTGTTGTCGCCAGGGTGAAGGCATTTGTCGAGTGCCTCGTTTGCAAAGATGAGGTTGCTCCACATGGCGCGGTAAGGAATCATTACACCCTTTGAGAAGCCTGTTGTGCCTGATGTGTAGTTGATAAGTGCCAATTCATCGGGACTCTGCTCCTTGTAGTAGTTCACCATTTCCTTACGGAAGAACTTAGGAAACTTCTGGCCGAACAGCAGATTGAGGTTCTCTCTTGCGTATGTGAGCTTGTCGGTGCGGGATACCATAAGGGAATAGTCGGGTATGTTGACGATTCCGTGAAGGTCGGGCATCTTATCTGGATCAATCTGGGTAGAGACGACATCGCCCACGAAGAGGAGCTTTGCCTCAGAGTGGTTTACGATGTTATGAATCTGGTCGGCAGTAAACTCATGTAGGATAGGAACAGCAACTGCTCCGTAGGTGAGTGTGGCAAGGAAAGCTACGGCCCAGTTGCTCATATTGCGTCCGCAAAGGGCAATCTTGTCACCCCTCTGAATGCCGCTTTCTTCAAACAGGATGTGTAGTTTTTCTATCTTACGGGCAACATCCTGATATTGGAGTGTAGCTCCTTTGTAGTCAGTAAGTGCATCGAAGTTCCAATACTTCTTAATGCTATCCTCTATACAGGCGTTAAAACTATTTTCCATATTCAATGTGTTTCGCAATAGAAATTGCTCAAATTTCCTTTTGGTGTGCAAAGGTACAGACTTTTCTGCACATTTCAAAATCTTATGTGCAATTTTTTGACTTTAACCCTTGAAATTGGGTAATTTATACTTTTTATTGCTCATTTTTGTTATAAAATACCTTATTTTATGCATTTTTTGTCTCTATATCAATAAAATGTCATTTTTTTTTCTTAATTTTGCAAGCAAGTTTTATTTTTATAAGGACAAAACGAAATTATGGGATTTTTCGGCTTTTTTAGCAAGGAAAAGAAAGAGACGCTTGACAAGGGTCTTGAGAAAACCAAGACGGGAATGTTTGACAAGCTTGCTCGTGTCGTAGCTGGCAAGAGTAAGGTTGATGACGACGTACTTGACGATCTTGAGGAGGTGCTCATTACAAGCGATGTAGGTGTGGATACTACCCTCAAGATTATTGAGCGTATCGAGAAGCGCGTGGCACGCGACAAGTACGTTTCAACGAAGGAACTTAACGGTATCCTGCGCGATGAAATCGCGTCTCTTCTTGCCGAGAACCATTCAAATGACCTTGAAGATTGGGATCTCCCGTCTGACCATAAGCCGTATGTCATCCTCGTAGTTGGCGTGAATGGAGTGGGTAAGACCACTACAATCGGTAAGCTTGCGTGGCAGTTCAAACAGGCAGGAAAGAAGGTGTATCTCGGTGCTGCCGATACATTCCGTGCTGCTGCCGTTGAGCAAATCTGCATCTGGGGTGAGCGTGTAGGTGTTCCTGTTATCAAGCAGCAGATGGGTTCTGACCCTGCTTCTGTTGCCTTTGACACCATTTCCTCAGCCAAGGCAAACGGTGCTGACGTGGTTATCATCGATACTGCAGGACGTCTGCACAACAAGGTCGGTTTGATGAACGAGCTGAAGAAAATCAAGGACGTGATGAAGAAGGTTATACCGGAAGCACCTGACGAGGTAATGCTCGTTCTTGACGGTTCCACCGGTCAGAATGCCTTTGAGCAGGCAAAGCAGTTTGCTGCCGTTACCCAGATTTCAAGTATGACGATAACCAAGCTCGACGGTACTGCGAAGGGAGGCGTGGTGATAGGCATTAGTGATCAGTTGAAGGTACCGGTTAAGTATATCGGTCTTGGAGAGAAGATGACTGACCTTCAGCTGTTTAACAAGAGGCAGTTTGTTGATTCACTATTCGGCGAATGAAGAAAAACCAGATAGACATCATAACCCTTGGTTGTTCCAAGAATCTTGTGGATAGCGAATCTCTTATGCGATTGTTTCAGCGTAAGGGATTTGTTTGTAAACATGATGCGGAGCGTGTAGAGGGTGAGTATGTGGTGATAAATACCTGCGGTTTCATCGAGGATGCCAAGCAGGAAAGCATAGACACGATACTTGAGTTCGCTCAGGCTCGTGAAGAAGGACTGATTGCCGGATTGTACGTCATGGGGTGCCTTTCCCAGAGATACCAAAAGGAACTTGAGGCAGAAATCCCGCAGGTGGACAAGTATTACGGCAAGTTCAACTATAAGCAGTTGCTTGAAGACCTGCCTGCACCGACACAGAAAGCTGACGAGAAGGCTTCTGTAAAGCAGGACACAACGCCTTCACATTATTCTTATATAAAGATAAGTGAGGGATGCGACCGTAATTGTGCATATTGTGCCATACCGATCATTACGGGCAAGCATGTGTCACGTCCGAAGGAGGAGATACTTGATGAGGTTCGTGCGCTTGTAGCCGAGGGCGTGAAGGAGTTTCAGGTCATTGCACAGGAACTTACATACTATGGCGTTGATTTGTACGGCAAGCGTAAGATAGCCGAACTTATCGATGAAATGGCGCAAATAAAGGGTGTGAAGTGGATAAGACTTCATTATGCCTATCCTAACCAGTTCCCTATGGAACTGCTTGACGTGATGCGTCGTAATGATAATGTCTGCAAATATCTCGACATTGCTCTTCAGCATATTTCCGACAGAATGCTTGACCGTATGCGTCGTAATACTACCAAGCAGGAAACCATGCATCTGATAGAGAAACTGCGTGAGGCTATGCCTGGCATACATCTCCGCACTACGCTCATGGTGGGTTTCCCAGGTGAGACGGAAGAGGATTTCAAGGAACTCATGGAGTTTACTCGTTGGGCTCGTTTCGAGAGAATGGGTGCTTTTGCCTATTCTGAGGAGGAAGGTACATACAGCGCAGAGCATTATGAGGATGATGTTCCGAAGGAAGTGAAGGAGGCAAGACTTAGCAAGCTCATGCGTTTGCAACAAGGCATTTCCGCAGAGATAGAGGCTGAGAAGATCGGCAAGACAATGAAGGTTATCGTTGACAGAAGGGAGGGCGACTATTATGTAGGTCGTACCGAGTTCTGTTCACCGGAAGTAGATCCGGAGGTTCTCATACCTGTTGCAAACCGTCGTTTGCGCAAGGGATGCTTCTACGACGTGAAAATAACCGGTGCAGAGGAATTTGACCTCTACGGAGAGGTTGTTTGATTCGTGAATCTTGATTTGGTATTAATAAACCTAAATCGAAATATAATATTTGTAAGTTATGACGAATAAGGAATTTATATCACAGATAGCCAAACAGACAGGCTACAAGGTTGATGATGTCCAGAGAATTGTGCGCACGACGTTCAGTTCGATTGCTGATGAACTCGTAGAGGGCGAGACTGCCAATGTGACAGGTCTCGGAACCTTCGAGGTTCGTAAGCGTATGGAACGTGTTATAAAGAATCCTTCTACGGGACAGAAAATGCTCGTTCCACCGAAGCTTGTTGTGAATTTTAAACCTTATGGATCATTAAAAGAAATGCTGAAGTAATATGCTTACAATTAAGGATTTGGCAGAGATACTGGTGCAGAAGCATCAGTTGGATTCACGTAGTGCGGAGGCATTCATAAATGCTGTTATCGAGACTATTCATGAAGGTTTGAAGAGCGACCGTGTTGTCAAGGTCAAGGGGTTCGGAACCTTCAAACTTACAGCTGTTCGTGAGCGTGAGAGTATTAACGTAAATACCGGTGAGCGTGTGGTTATCTCCGGTCATGACAAGGTGTCGTTTACTCCCGATGCCGTTTTGCGTGACTTGGTGAACAAACCATTTGCACAGTTTGATACCGTTGTTCTTGCTGATGGCGTTGACTTCGAGGATATGCCTGAAGTGGAGATCGAGGATGGTGATGCCGCTGCCGATGAGGTGGCAGACATCCCTGCTTCTGTTAAGGAAGATGCAAAGGTTGTTTCTGAAGCTCCAGAGGTTTCAGTAGTCCCCAAAGAACCAGAGCCAGAGGATGTTGGTGCACCTGTTGCAGAGCCGGAGGTGGAAGTAGAGCCTGTGGTAGAGCAGAAACCTGAGCCTGAACCAGTTGCAGAGGAGCCAATCGCAGAGGAGCCAATCGCAGAGGAGCCAATCGCAGAAGAACCAGTTGCAGTGGAAGAGTCTGTTGTAGAGGTGGCTCAGCCTGAAGAACCGGAATCTCCCGCTTCTCCAGAGACACTAGGCTCTTTAGAATCTTCAGAAACTATAGAAAATTCAGCCTCTCCAGCCTTCACAAAGGAGCCTGAGCAAGAAGAGAATCAAGAGGAAACTCCCGACTATATTTCTGAATTCTATGAAGATGCAGATGATAACAAGAGGATGTTCCTTATTTACGCAATAATCGTGAACGTGGTTGTTGCTGCATTGTTCTTCGTATTCGGTTATTATGCTCGTTCAACAAATCTTCTTGGAATAGAGAAAGAGCAGGCTGTCGAGACTCCTGCGGCTCCTGCTGTTGAGAAGCCGGATACAACAAAGCAAAAGACCGTTGAGCCTGCTGCTCCTGCTAAGGTAACAGAAGAACCTACAGTTGAGAAGACAGAGGAGAAACCTGTTGAGGAAAGCAAGCCTGTTGCCGAGCAAAAGAAAGAGGAAAAACCACAACCGAAGGCAGAGTCAACGGTTGAGTCGACTTCAAAATATGATAACGACCCACGTGTAAGGACAGGTGCGTATCGCATTGTTGGTGTAGCCAATACCGTGACAGTCAGAAGTGGTCAAACGATAAAGTCTATTTCGAAAACATATCTGGGTCCTGGCATGGAGTGCTATGTGGAAGCCTTTAACGGTGGAATCACCGAACTCAAGGAGGGACAAACCATCAAGATTCCTAAGCTTGCACTAAAGAAAAAGAGTGCGAAGGCAAAGAAGTAAATTGTTTACAAGAGCGACGTGATGTTGGCATCACGCCGCTCTTGTGTTTTAGGACATTTTTGCCATTTTAAGGTAAGTGGGGAATAGGCTTTTTATGAGGCTATTTGTTGAACTGCTCATAAATCGTCTTTGTGAAACGTTAAAAAGTTGAAAAGTATATGAAATGACAAGAATTTTATGTATCTTTGCATCCTAAAATAAGCGAATAGGTGATGGGTGGTAGGTGTTGGCGATCAGCAAAAACACGAACTGCATCATTATCCTAAAGCATAAGAGTTTTAAAGTAAGAAAAATCATATATAGATCAATGAATAAGAAATTTACGGAACGTAAAGGCTTGAATCTCGTAGAGACAAACAATGAGGTTCTTGCTGAGTGGGAGAAGAAAGATTTGTTCCACAAGAGTATCAGCGAGCGTGAGGGATGTCCTCAGTTCGTGTTCTTTGAGGGACCTCCTTCTGCAAACGGACATCCGGGTATCCATCACATGATGGGACGTACCATCAAGGATACATTCCTCCGCTACAAGACGATGAAGGGCTATCAGGTTAAGCGTAAGGCTGGTTGGGACACTCATGGTCTTCCTGTTGAGCTTTCCGTTGAGAAGAGTCTTGGAATCACAAAGGAGGATATTGGCAAGAAGATAAGCGTTGACGACTATAATGACGCTTGTCGTAAGAATGTGATGATGTACACCGACGAGTGGACACAACTCACCAATAAGATGGGCTACTGGGTGGATCTTGAGCATCCTTACATCACTTATGACAACAAGTATATAGAATCACTTTGGTATCTCCTCAAGCAGCTCTACAATAAGAACCTGCTCTATAAGGGATATACCATTCAGCCATATTCACCAGCAGCAGGTACTGGACTTTCCTCTCACGAGCTTAACCAGCCAGGTTGCTATCGTGACGTGAAGGATACAACAGTTACTGCACAGTTCAAGGTGCTTGACAATGTGGAGTTCAATAAAACCGGACTTCCAACATATATCCTCGCATGGACAACAACCCCTTGGACACTTCCTTCAAATACAGCTCTCTGTGTAGGTCCGAAGATTGACTATGTTGCTGTCAAAGGCAATAACCCTTACACAAACGAGGAGGCTATCTACGTACTTGCTGAAAGCCGTCTTTCTGCTTACTTCCAGCCAACAAAGGATGAGGAAGGTAATGAACAACCAATAGAGATTCTTTGGAAGGGTAAGGGCTCCGACCTCGTAGGAACTCATTATCAGCAGCTCATGCCATGGGTTAAGCCATGTGCTCTTGAGGGTGATAATATCGTAGTGAAGGATGCAGAGGCATTCCGCGTAATCCCTGGTGACTATGTTACTACCGAGGATGGTACAGGTATCGTTCACATTGCACCTACATTCGGTGCTGATGACGCAAAGGTGGCAAAGGATGCTGGTATTCCATCACTCTTCGTTATAGACAAGGCCGGTGATACCCGTCCGATGGTTGACTTCACTGGTAAGTACTTTGTTAAGGAAGATATTGATCCTAAATTTCTTGAGGCTTGTGTTAATGAGTCATATTGGAAGCATGCTGGTGCTTTTGTGAAGAATGCATACGACCCTAAATATAATGTTGGTGGTAAGTATGACGAAAAGGCAGCATCAAAGGATATGGATCTCAACGTAATTCTCTGCCTTGAGATGAAGGAAGAGGGTAGTGCGTTTAAGATAGAGAAACACGTACACAACTATCCACATTGCTGGCGTACCGATAAGCCAGTGCTTTATTATCCTCTCGACTCTTGGTTCATCCGTTCTACTGCAAAGAAGGAGCGTATGGCAGAGTTGAATAAGACAATTAACTGGCATCCTGAATCAACGGGTACAGGTCGTTTTGGTAAGTGGCTTGAGAACCTTAACGACTGGAATCTCTCACGTTCACGCTACTGGGGAACTCCACTTCCTATCTGGCGTAACCGTGATACAAAGGAGGAAATTTGTATTGGTTCGCTTGAGGAACTCTATAACGAGATAGAGAAGGCGGTGAAGGCTGGTGTTATGCAGAGTAACCCACTCAAGGATAAGGGCTTCGTTCCTGGTGATATGAGTCAGGAGAACTATGACCGCATTGACATCCACCGTCCATATGTTGATGATATCAAGCTCGTAGGTGAGAGCGGAAGCGTTCTTACCCGTGAACTCGACCTTATTGATGTATGGTTCGATTCTGGTGCTATGCCATACGCACAGATTCACTACCCATTCGAAAATAAGGATGTTATTGATGCCCGCAACGCATATCCTGCAGATTTCATCGCAGAGGGTGTTGACCAGACACGCGGTTGGTTCTTTACCCTCCACGCAATAGCAACAATGGTATTTGATTCTGTTGCATATAAGAACGTAATCTCTAACGGTCTTGTACTTGACAAGAATGGCATCAAGATGTCAAAGCGTCTGGGTAACGTAATCAACCCATTTGATTGTATCGGTACATACGGTACAGATGCTGTTCGTTGGTATATGGTTACAAACTCATCTCCTTGGGATAATCTCTCATTTGACCCAGAGGGTGTAAAGGATGTTACAAGTGCATTCTTCGTAAAGCTTTATCAGGCTTACTCATTCTTCACTCTCTATGCAAATGTTGACGGCTTCACATACGAGGAGGCTGATGTTCCGTTCGCAGATCGTCCTGATTTCGACCGTTGGTTGCTTTCTGAACTTAACTCTCTCGTTAAGGATGTAGATAAGTATCTTGCTGATTATGACGTTACTCCTGCCGGTCGTTTGATTCAGAACTTTGTCATTGACAAACTCTCCAACTGGTACATCCGTCTGAACAAGAAGCGTTTCTGGGGTGGTGGAATGACACAGGACAAGCTTTCTGCTTACCAGACACTCTATACTTGTATCGACACAATCGCACGTTTAATTGCGCCTGTTGCTCCATTCTATGCAGATCAGCTCTTCCTTGACCTCAACACCGTTACAGGTAAGGACAAGTCAGAGAGCGTTCACCTTGCAAAGTTCCCTGAGGCTCAGGAAAATCAGATAGACAAGGAACTTGAACAGGCAATGCAGCTTGCTATGCAGGTTACGTCTATGGTTCTCTCACTTCGTAAGAAGGTGAAGATTCCTGTAATTCAGGCTTTGCAGACAATCTCAATTCCTGCTTCTGATTCAGAGATGAAGTCTCGTATCGAGCGTATGGCAAGCGTTATCCTTGCTGAGACAAACGTGAAGGAACTGAAATTCATAGAGGATGGTGCTGGTATGCAGCTCGTCAAGAAGGTGAAGTGTAACTTCCGCACAATGGGTAAGAAGTTCGGTAAGCTTATGAAGAGCGTGAATGCTGCTGTAATGGCTATGAGTCAGGAGCAGATAGCAACTCTCGAGGCTAACGGAACTATCGACCTTGTAGCAGAGGGGCAGAACGTTACCGTTGAGGCTGTTGATGTAGAGATTATCTCTGAGGATATCCCAGGATGGACAATAGCTCAGGAGGGTAAGATTACAGTAGCCCTTGACATCGAGATAACACCAGAACTGAAGAACGAGGGTATTGCGCGTCTTATCATCAAGCGAGTACAGGCTCTTCGTAAGGAACAGGGATTCGAGATAACGGACAGAATCCGTGTGGTACTCCAGCAGAACGAGCAGCTTGCTGAGGCTGTAAAGGTATTCGGTGAGCACATCTCTGCACAGGTTCTTGCCAACTCTCTCACCATTGGTGATGCAGAAGGAGGCTCGGAGCAGGAGTTTAATGACTTTAAGGCATTAGTAAAGGTAACCAAGGATTAATCCCTTGGTTACCATAACCTAATATATCATAAATCTAAGTATCTAAAAACTATAAATCTAAAACAACATGGCAGAAATAAAGAAACGTTATAGTGACGAGGATCTCGAGGAGTTCCGTCAGATTATAGAAGAGAAACTGGAAGTGGCTCGTCGTGACTACAAGCAGATGATGAGTGTTTTGCGTAATGACGACGGTAATGACGTTGCTGATACATCGCCAACCTATAAGATTCTTGAGGAGGGTAGCATTACACAGACAAAGGAGGAGATGATGATGTTTGCTGCTCGTCAGGAGAAGTTCATCCGTGGTCTTGAGGCTGCTCTTCTGCGTATCGAGAACAAGACATATGGTGTTGACCGTATCACAGGTGAGTTGATTCCAAAGGAGCGTCTCCGCATTGTTCCTCATGCAACACTTAGCGTAGAGTCAAAGAACGCACGAAATAAATAATGACAAAGAAACAGAAACTTCAGACAGTCGTTTCCGTATTGATTTTTCTTGTCATTCTTATCATAGACCAGGTTATCAAAATCTCGGTCAAGACAGGAATGACTCTTCACGAAAGCATACGTATCACCGACTGGTTCTATATTTCTTACATAGAGAACAACGGAATGGCATGGGGTATGTCCATCATGCCAAAGGTGATGTTGAGCCTCTTCCGTCTTGTGGCAATCTTTGCTATCGGCTTATATATCTTCAAACGGATAATGAAAGGCGCAAGGTGGATATATGTAGTGCTTCTATCTATGGTTCTTGCCGGAGCTGCGGGGAATCTGATAGATTGCATGTTCTACGGATTGATATTCTCCGGGGCATCATCAGACTATACTTCTTTCTTTGTTCCATGGGGAACTGGCTATGCTCCTTTTCTTGAGGGCAAGGTGGTGGATATGTTCTATTTCCCTCTCATTGTGACGAATTATCCCGACTGGTTCCCCGTATGGGGGGGCGAGAGCTTCGTGTTCTTCAGTCCTGTGTTCAACTTTGCCGATGCGAGCATCAGTGTAAGTGTTGTGTCAATACTCCTTTTCTGTAGAACGGAGTTACAACTTCTGTTTAAGTGAAGAAAATACTATACATACTCATATTTATTGTGGGCATGGCATCATGTTCCTCCGACTCTTCTGACATCCTGTCAATGGGTGAGATGGAGGACATCTTGTATGATATATATTTGTCACAGAACATAGAGGATAAGGAAAGTCGTAGTCATAATGTGTATGACGAGATTACGAATCGTGAGGCTATATACCGTAAATATGATATCACGCAGGCTGAGTGGGATTCTTCGTATAACTATTACTGTCGTCATGCAGATAAATTGCATACTATATACAAGAATCTTTCTGAGCGTATTCGTAATGAAGTGATTGAACTTGGAGGAGATGTGTCTCTTGATGAGGCTACTCTTTCTGGAGATACGGTAAATATATGGAACTCAGAACGTAACTTTATCTTGATGCAGCAGATGCCTTACAACCTTAATCTGTTTACAATCTCTGGTGACTCGACATTTAAGGCAGGGGATGTGCTTACGCTTCAGTTTGATAGTAAGTTCATATTCCAAGAGGGGGCGCGTAATCTGGTTGCCGTTCTTGCCGTTACTCTTTCCAATGACAGTGTTGTCACCAATACGTGTCATGCCAGTTCCGACGGAAGGTTTACGGTTTCGTTCAGCGATTACAAGCGTCTAGGCATAAAGACTGTGAAAGGATATTTTGTCTTGCTTAGAAATAACAACGAACAGATTTCCACAACTTTCCATCTGGCTTCAGTGGAGAATGTCCGAATGATTCTTGCTCATTCAAAAGAAGTTCCTGAACAGACGACTAATCTTAAACCTGTAGCAGGAAAAGATTCGTTAAAAATAGACTCTGCTCGTAGCATCAAGCCTGTTGAAGTCTTTGATCGTACAGATGACAGATCGCGAATTCCTCCTCTTCATGGACGTAAAGAATCTGATATGCCTCCCAAAAGACTAATAGGGAGTTCGCAGGTAAGGCTTAAATAAATCAATAAGAACAGATGCTACCATCAAGGTTACTCGATAATGCGGTTAATCAGTTCTCACGTCTTCCGGGGGTGGGAAGGAAAACTGCACTCCGACTTGTCCTGCACATGCTTCGTCAGGATAATGAATTTATGGACGAGTTCACAGGTGCGCTTACGCAGATGAAACGTGAGATAAAGCATTGTCGTGTCTGTCATAATATCTCGGATACCGATGTCTGCACTATCTGTTCTGATTCTCGCAGGGATCCGAGTATTGTGTGTGTGGTGGAGAATATACAGGATGTGATGGCAGTTGAGAATACTCAGCAGTTTCATGGACTCTATCATGTACTTGGCGGTGTTATTTCACCAATGGACGGAATAGGTCCGTCGGATATTGAGATTGACTCACTTGTTGAGCGTGTATCAAAAGGAGATGTGAAGGAGGTGATTTTTGCTCTTGCAAGTACTATGGAAGGCGACACTACCAATTTCTATATCTCCAAGCGACTCCAGCAGTTTGATGTGAAGCTTAGTGTTATTGCCCGGGGAATAAGTGTCGGCGATGAGCTTGAATATACAGATGAACTTACCCTTGGACGTTCAATAGTAAACCGTGTTCCCTTTGAATAATTCCTTATCCTTATGACATTCTATATTCAGATTTTATCTCTTGCCCTTTCGCTAATAGCTATATATGCATGCTTGAAATGGTTACGCAACAATGCATTCTATCGCATATCTTTATGGGCAGTAGCTCTGGTTGTTGATGCTGTGGCTTACTTTCACTATAATTATATAGGTGCGGGATACTTAGCTATAATGCTGCTTGTATGTATCCCGTTCATCTTCCGTAAGAAGGAAAAGAAAGAACCAAAAGAATAGCTCTATGCTGAAACTCCGTGCCCTTGAACCAGAAGACCTGGAACAGTTATATGACATAGAGAATAATCTCGATGATTGGGATTACTCTTGCATGAATGTGCCGTTCTCGCACTATGCATTGCGCGATTATATCGCTAATCAGCATTGTGACCTCACTATCGACCAGCAGGTTCGCCTTGTTGTATGTGATGATAAGAATGAGCAACAAGTTATCGGACTTGCAGACATCTTCAATTATGATGCCCGTCATCGTCGTGCTGAGATTGGGTTGATAATTGGAAAAACTTTCCGTAATCAGGGGTATGCAACCGAGGCGACGAAGTTATTGATTGATTATGCAGGCAAAACCTGTCTCTTGGATCAGATTTATGCTTTCATATCAAAAGATAACGAGCATTGTTGTCGAATTTTTGACAAAAACGGCTTCAATCGCGTATCAATTCTCAAAAACTGGTTCAGAAACGCAAATTCTTTTTCTGATTCTATTATTTTTCAACTTTTTTTGAAAAAAGCATAGTAAAAATTTGGCAAATTCAGAAAAAATGCCTACCTTTGCACTCGCTAAAAAGAAATAACGATTTTTGGTGCGTTAGTTCAGTTGGTTAGAATGCCAGCCTGTCACGCTGGAGGTCACGAGTTCGAGCCTCGTACGCACCGCCAAAATCATATTTCAAAAAGCTCAATTGGTGCGTTAGTTCAGTTGGTTAGAATGCCAGCCTGTCACGCTGGAGGTCACGAGTTCGAGCCTCGTACGCACCGCAAAGGTTCTTACAGAAATGTGAGGACCTTTTTTCATTTACAATTGTTTGCCCATGATTCAAGACATTCAACTTCGCGTATTGCCTCAGATAGCATCTGATTCTTCGCTTATCATCAATTATATATCCGAAGAGAAAGGTATTGATGCACGTACCATCAATGCTATTCGTATTATCCGTCGTAGCATTGATGCGCGTCAGCGTCAGGTCTATGTCAACCTCACCGTGCGTACATACGTTAACGAAGAGCCTTCCGACCTTGCTTACACCCTGACTGAATATCCCGATGTCAGCAAAGGCAAGCAGGTTATTGTTGTGGGTGAAGGACCTGCAGGTCTCTTTGCTGCCCTTCGTCTTATAGAACATGGCCTTCGTCCTATTGTCATTGAGCGCGGAAAGGATGTACGTGAACGAAAGAAGGATCTTGCCCGTATCAAATCCGAACAGAAAGTGAATGATGAGTCTAACTACTGTTTCGGAGAGGGAGGGGCAGGTGCATATAGTGATGGCAAACTATATACCCGAAGTAAGAAACGAGGTAATATAGAGAAGATTCTCAACGTGTTCTGTCAGTTTGGTGCCTCTACAAACATTCTTGCAGACGCACATCCGCATATAGGTACAGACAAACTGCCTATTGTCATAGAGAATATGCGAGAGCAGATAAAGAAATCGGGTGGAGAGGTGCATTTCCAGACAAAGATGACGGAACTTCTTTTAAAGGGAGAGAAAGTGGAAGGTGTTCTTTGCCGTAATCTCGTAACTGATGCTGATGAGACTTATCTAGGTCCTGTGATTCTTGCCACAGGACATTCTGCGCGTGATGTATACCGTTATCTCGCTCATGCAGGAATACATATTGAGGCAAAGGGAATTGCTGTAGGGGTGCGTCTTGAACATCCTTCGCAGCTTATTGACCAAATTCAGTATCATAATAAACAAGGACGTGGCAAGTATCTACCTGCTGCTGAATATTCTTTCGTTACTCAGGTTGAGGGTAGGGGAGTATATTCTTTCTGTATGTGTCCTGGTGGCTTTGTCATTCCTGCTGCTACAGGTCAGGAACAGATTGTCGTTAATGGCATGAGCCCAAGCAATCGTGGAGGCAAATGGAGTAACTCTGGTATGGTTGTTGAGGTTCGACCAGATGATATTTCCAATGGAGAGTCTAATGATCCACTCGTAGTAATGCATTATCAGGAGCAGCTTGAGAAACTTTGTTGGCAGCAGGGAAATATGAAACAAACGGCACCTGCTCAGCGTATGGCTGATTTCTGTAATGGTAAGCTTAGCTATGATCTTCCAAAGTCAAGTTATGCACCGGGTTTGGTTAGTTCACCTCTTCATTTCTGGATGCCTAAGGAAATTGCTGGCAGATTACAACAAGGCTTTCTGTATTTTGGCAAGCAGCGTCATGGATTCCTTACCAATGAGGCATGTCTGATAGCTACAGAGACACGCACATCTGCACCTGTGAGAATCACACGCGATGCAGAAACCCTTCAGCATGTAACAATTCGTGGTCTCTTCCCATGTGGTGAAGGTGCCGGATATGCAGGAGGTATTGTGTCTGCGGGTGTGGATGGAGAACGCTGTGCTGATATGGTTGCAGAGGTAATTACGGGTTACTAATCACCTTTCACTTTACTCTTTACTCTTTACCCTTTACCCTTTACCCTTTACTCATTTCCCCTATGCGTTCCCTCTCCATTGCTTTCATAGTAGGACTATTGGCTGGTAGTGCTGTTGCCGAGGATTTATCGGCTACATCACTATACATACTCCTCATAGCTCTATTATTTGCTGGGATATTTTTTAGTAGGGAGTGGCTTCGCACAATATCATTTTTCTTCGCGTTCTTCGTTGTGGGTGTTCTTCGGATGACTATTGCTGATGTTCCCTTGCATCTTGACGGCCTCGTAGAGTCTTTTGAACCGTTGAGAAGACAACTGAGCGATGGATTCGTTAGTTTCGGTATTTCGGGAGATGAGAATGCTGTTGTCAATGCTATGGCACTCGGAGATAAGAGCGGTATAAGTCCTCAACTGAAATATGTGTATTCTCAAACAGGAGCTTCGTATGTTCTTGCACTATCGGGAATGCATCTCACAATTATCTATTTCATTCTTTCGTGGGTAGTGATGAGAACAATGCTATGGCTATATGTTGTTCCTGAATTGCTGTGGGAGAAGCTTCCTGTTGAAAACAATACACGTTTGCGAAGGATTATAAAGATGTTTCTTCGTTTACAGCCTTCAGAACAGCTATATCGCAATATCATATCCTTTGTTATATTGCTGATAATCTGGCTATACGTCATGCTTGTCGGTATGTCTCCGTCTGTTGTTCGTTCTGCCGTTATGCTTTCAATCTACGGAATTTCAAGAATGCTCTTTAGAAAGCATGACGTTATAACCGTACTTGCCCTTACCGCTTTCCTGACACTTATGATAAGTCCTTTGTCACTCTTCGATGTGGGTTTTCAGATGTCGTATCTCGCAGTATTGGGAATAGGCGTGTATATGCCGTATTTAATGCAACTTGTTTATAAGAAGGATTATAACTGGTCGGAAAATACTTCCACATCCATGCTGAAGAAAATTCTTCTATGGGTATATGGCAGTTTGGCACTATCATTTTCTGCCCAGATAATGGTAATGCCATTAGTGGCATACTATTTCCACTCACTACCTTGTTATGGATTGCTGAGCAGTCTTGTACTGTCTATTACGGCAATGCTCATTGTCGGCCTCTCATTTGTTTTCCTCGCATCTCTGTTTTTGCCGTTTACGCTTGTAAGTGAGGTTCTTGCATATACGCTAAGTGCGGTGGCACACTTTCAGAATGTATTCCTTGAGCATGTCATCGCACTTCCGTATTCTGTTATTGCAGATGTCAATATCAACATCTGGCAACTCCTTATAATCTATGTGATTATATTCTGTCTGAGTAGAATCGCATTTATTTTACTGCGAACTTCTTTCCCTTCACGATATTGATACCCTTGCTTACAGACTTCTTCTGTACGCCATTTATATCATATACCTTGTCATTGTCCTTGTCATTAGCAGATACTTTGCTGATAGCTGTGGTGCTCTTCTCGTTATGAACAGGGATGAAATTCACGTCCTTGTCACCATCAACGGTAATGTAGCAGCGTGTGGCATAGCATCCAGTTGTTTCGCCAATCTTCGCGAACTTTGAATCTGTATTGTCCTTTGCAAAGATTCCATAGATGTTATCGCCACTCATGATCTTGTCTGCACCATTAAGGCTTATGGTATAGCCATTGGCTGAGAATGTCAACTTTGACTGACCTGCCTGAATTGTTGACTCCGCAATAATCCTCACGTCCTGTGGCTCGCCTGAGAAGTATAGAATGTATGGAGTATTAGCCTTGATGCCTTCCGACTTCACGTCCTCGAAATACAGCTTCATAGCATTACCGTCACCAGATATGCCAGTAAGAAGCTCCAGACGGCAGTCGTTGCCGAAGAACTCGTTGATTTTATCCGTAGAAAGGTCGAATGGGAAACTCACGGTATTCCAACCGGTAAACATATAGCGGTTCATCTTGACATCTGCAACCTGACCGTCATATTGCTCTACGTTAGTGCCATTGATAGAGCTTAGGGTTACATACTTTGACTGAGCCGAAGCGAAGAGGCTCATTGATAGAAGCACAGCTGCAAGAGTAAATTTTTTCATCATATATTTTCTGTTTAAGTTGTTATTGTTTATGGTTGATTGTATTCCGTGGCAAAAATACAAAAATGTTTTCACACATCCAAATATTTTCATGGAAAAGTGCATATATTTAACGTGAGTCCGATGAATTGCTCTGTTTGATGAGTCTTGCGAAAAATAAATTAAACGCAAAGCCGCTAAGTTTTTATTTCTGAACACAGATAGCACAGATCAAAGGGATTATCTCGCTTACGCTCGTGATTAATATCCCTATTATCCCGAAAATCTGTGGTTGAAAAAATTAATGTTTCAATTAATGTCTCAATTAACGTCCAATTAATGTTGCAAGAAAAAAGCCTTACGGCGAAACATTTATTATGACATAAATTAAAACGTTAATTCTGACATTAATATCTTTTTTGAACACGAAACTCACGAAAATTAATGCGACATTAACGTGAAATTTGTGGTCATTAATGTTTCCTCACGGAGTGAGACATATAATATCGCATTAATAACACATTAATACCGCATTAATTTCAAGCACCGCAAGGTGCTGTTTCGTATCTTTCGTGTTCAAAATATTCTCTGCGTCTTCGTGTCTCTGCGTTTCAAATAATTTTCACTTGCTTTAGCCAATCCCCTAAAGTTCATCCCAATACACTAATTTTATGTTTGTTGATTCATATTTCACTTCACCGCTCAAAGAAAATTCAAATGGACTACTACCTTCTTCATACGTATAGAAGTGCCAGTACGAAGCCTCATTTCCCTTATCATCCTTGAATGTATAGTGGCGATTGCCTACCGAACCCTCAATCTCCAATTCGCCAAACATCATTATGTCAGGCTTTGCATGAAGTGATGTCCCCTTGAAGAAAATGGCAATCCTGAATCTTTCATAATCACCAGAGCGGTCAATCCTTACGGTATATCCGTTAGGGCATCTGAATCCTTCATCAATAACCCAGTCGCCTTGCAATGACGCATCAAGTCTTGCCATATCCTTGGCAACCATATCATTGAAAAGCTTTTGTTCCCTTGCAGAATGAAAGTTTATGCTTGTAATTTTCCCGTTGAGTTCTGATCCCCACAAATTGCCTTGCTCAAGCATCAGTCCACGCCAACCGACTTGTTCCCAGTCTTTTGCCGTCTTGTTCTTTAACACGGCCCTAATCGAGTCGTCAAATAGAATATCGAAATATTTTATCATCTCAGCCTCGTTGGTTATGGCATGTATTGGCAACATCCTTTCTATGGGATATTCGCAACAGGCTGCAAATCCCTTGGCATCGTTATTCACGATGCAGCGTACTGCCTTTTCGAGATTCTTCATTACAGTCTTCTCGTCTGCGCTATCAACGCAGTTGTCTGTCTCTTGCCTTTTAGCTAAAGCCTTTTCTTCCTCGCTCAATCCATTGATATCCATTGACTTGGATTTGGATTGAAGAGCACCGTTTCCGCAAGACATAATCAATGCTACGGAGAATAATAGCAACAACTTATAGAGATTAGAAAATGTGGTTTTCTGTTTATTCATTTTTTGTAATATGTTAGTTTTGGTATTTGCAAAAGTACGAAATAAATCCCGAACGCACAAGTTTTTCTCTCGAAATCATCAATTTTACTACCATTTATGATAAGAACCAACACGGTGATCGAATCGTTCAGCGTTGGTATTAGTTACCCCCTCTCCCTGTTTTTCCTAACAGTTATATGTTAGATTCGTGCTCAAACAGACAAAAAAAAAGCGACGGTGTGGGTTGAAACCACAGCGCCAAGATTGATGTTTCTTGAGGAGGCCCTAAAACAGGGAGTCCTCGATGGCGTCACGTTTCGTGAGCCCATCCCCTTCAACTGCTTTTTCCTGATAAAAGGCGAAAGGGGGTCGCGATTTGCTACCCCCCCCTTCGTATATAGGGAATGAAAAACTTGAATCACCTGATAAGCGCCCTAAAGGGGCAATGAGCTACTAGCCCTGGGTAACACCCTGGGGGAAATTGGAGGATAGCTAACGCCCTGTAAGGGCAAAAGCTCTAACATGAATCAATGCTTCTGCCTTTACAGGGCGAAATTACCCACTACCATATACCTAGGGCGATGCCCTAGGCTGTTAGCTTGTTAGCCTTGCAGGCTGCCTATCGGGTAAATGCAGATAATCATATATAGGGGTATCGATAGTACCGCCCCCCCTCCCAGAAATAGCCCATTTCTATGTATTTCATAGCGATGCAAGTAACAGCCAATACCAACGCACTGATTCGGTGCAGTGGTTTGATGGGGGGCGCGATTTGCTACCCCCTTGGTCTTAACTACGCAAAACCACCGTGCTGATTTAGCACTATGGTTTATGAGTCCGTGTTTCACGGAGTCATCTTTTCAACGGCTTCTCCTAAAAACAAAGCTGACGTCGTGAAACGCGACGCCAGCTTATATGCCTTTTCAATAACTTCAAAGGATTTCACGTTTCGTTACCCCCTTTAGTTGTTCTATGCTAAGTACAAGAGGACTGCAAAATAATACTAAATAATAATGTAATGACTTAATAAAATATCATATTTCGTCTTTTTTTTATACTTTTACAGCCGTTTTTATAGAGAAAAAGGATAAAATGAACAGAATTATATTAGGTTTTATACTATTTTTTGTTGCCTTGTCCTCATTTGCAAAGGGCAAGAAAGTCGAGTCAATAAGGGAGAAAGACTTTGTTGATACTATCAGAATCAGCTACAGGAACCATGCGATTCTTGTACCGGTAAAGATAGGTGATCGTTATTATAAGTTCATGTTTGATACAGGTTGTACAGGTTTCATAATAAACGATTCACTGCGACACATCATGCAAGAGACAGGGAAAAAGCGTGAATTCGTGGACTTCAATAAGGTCAGTCAAGATCTTGATCGGGGGATATTGCCGGAAGTAACATTGGGTAAAACCCATCTTACGAATGTCGATGTAATGGCAATGCCATATAATTTTCCTTCTGGTGCTGATGGCTGTATCGGTATGCATGAACTGAATAATAGTGATATTATCACAAAGATAGATTTGAAAGATAGTATAATTATCATTACTGATAGGAAAGACTTCTTTGCAAATGAGAATGGACAGGTAATGGAATACTATCCGAAGCGGGTCTGCCCAAAAGTAAAATTCTCGTTTTCGCATGGATGCAAGGGTGGTTGGATGACATTTGATACTGGCTGCAACTCCTTTATGTTCCTTAACGATTTTTATTACAAGAAATCGTTGAAAGGGAAGAATAAAGACTTGTTTATGAAGCAGATAGAATGGACTGATACAGGTAGTTCAAGCTATAGTGTTCATGGCATAGAAAAAGCCAATGAGCATGTATTTATGAAAATGGATGAGGTTAAATTTGGAAATTTATGTATCAATAATATTCCTGTGGAAATCGCATCAGGAGCTACGGTTATAGGTTGCAGAATACTTGAATATGGCAGTATGATAATGGATTCACATGCACATACGCTTACTTTTCAACCCTACGACAAAGCATCGACAAATATCAATATCACACAACACAACAAAGGCTTTCACATGTATGTTAAGGATGATAAAATCATGGTCTCGCTTATAAATCCTAACGGTGAGGAATACAAGCAAGGATTAAGAAAAGACGAT
>Ga0256407_10002349_pt1 | contig 36497 bp, 46 predicted proteins | sample RumenRJG_04DNA_FD_193489 | JGI IMG/M metagenome (GOLD analysis project Ga0256407, IMG submission 193489) | Bovine rumen microbial communities from Lethbridge, Alberta, Canada - RJG_04 | ecosystem: Host-associated > Mammals > Digestive system > Stomach > Rumen | place: Canada: Alberta...
AGATCCAATTTATTTCTATGATGATTATACTCAGCTTCTTAGAGATGTTGAAATAGAACATAAGATTAAGGTTGGTACTCCGATAGTATTTACTTATGACTTTGGTAATGGTCTTAAATATCAATCCGAGGTAACTACTTATGGAAAGATAAGATTGTCTAAGATTCTTGAAAAGAATATGGATGATCTCGAATTCTGTAAAGATAAGTATACCCGTTTTGATTCTAAATCTGCAATGAAGTTATCTGCTTATCTCTGTGACTTTCCTGAGAACGGAGTAGAAAAGAGATTAGAAATACAAAAGCTTTGTCTCCGTATTGTATCTCTCGCTGGAGTTGTAACATTTTCTTATAAGACTCTGTACGTTGATACAAATACAGAAACATATAAAGCAATTTGTAATATAGCAGATTCACCTGATTTGACAGATCAACAGAAACTTTGTTTGCTTACTGAAAAATATGAGGAGTATGAGAAAGAAATTGAAGGTAAATTTTCAGAAGACATTAAGAATGAGCTTAATCGTGCAGGTCGTGTGAAATTATCTAGTATTTCTGCTCTTAATACATCTCAGCTTATTGTATCTGGTATTGATGAGAAACCTATCATTACTCGTGGAAGCCTTTTGTCAGGTCTTTCAGAGAAGGATATGATTTACCATTCAATTGAGAACAGATCACTGCAGAGTATCAAAGTTTCAGGCGTTTTAACAAAATAACCCGAATATATGTTGGTGCGCCGTTTAAATACAGTTAAATGCTGGAAGAAGAATTATTACTTTAATCAGCAACTTATTTCCTAATTCAATCATGGACGTTCACAAAGTAATTAAGATTGTAACTATCGCTGGAACTATTATTTCAGGGATAGGTAGGTTATTACAAGAAGTAGAATTTCGTGAGAAGAGAGGTCGTTATGACAGAAGACATAAACGACGAAGAAGGAATTAACGAGAAATAAGCTCAACGACTATATACTGTACTTGATGATATAGTCTAATTGTTATAGCAATATAACAAGATTTCTAATATTTGCGCGTTGCTATTAGAAATTTGGCCGAATTCGGGATCATTAACGCGACAAATATCCTTCCTATTAAATAATTACATTTATCAGGATGGAGAAGATACTGAGAATCAAGGTCTCCTTATTCCTAGATACAAAGCTGGTGGTCGTACTGCTCCTAACGGAAAGGTATATCCAGACTATAAAGGAAAACCAAATGAGGATGATTTAGTTCCGGTACGTTCAATTTTAACTAAGATAAAGGGTGACTTAAATGTAGTTACTCCAGACTTAATTGGTAAGTTCTTCAAAGACTTTACCCCTGGAGCTGCTATTGGTTTGTCATTTGCACGATCTCTAACTGAAGGAACTACCCAGGCTGCACTTGGATTGAAGCATGGTGGTCACGAACGAGTATTATCAAAAGATGGTTACCTGAAGATTGATAAGGCTTGTACATTCAGAGAAGAGGGTAAGTGGATAATGCTCAAGGTACGTGGTGGTGAGCTTAAGTTCCCACGTCCTGATAATTTGGTAACTCTCGGAAAGGATAAATTTGAGAAGGGTGAAAGTGTTTGTTGTGCTTATAATACATCAAGCCCTATCGTAAAGCTTAATTCTCTAATTAATCTTATGCGAGCTAGACCAAGTGCGGGTTTACGTTATTTTGAGAAGGATAATATCATTGTATCAGATTGCTATGCATATGAGGATGGGATTATTCAATATGTAGAGGACAGCGATGGAAATATACAAGTAAAGATAGGCTCTAGAGAGTATCAATACAATCCTGAGTGTATGTATTATTTTCCAGATGGTGCTGAAGTCCGGAAGTTTGATAGAATCTGTTCAGGAGTGGTTAATATGGATCACGTGATTTCTGAGCTAGGTACTAACTTAAATGATATCTATCTAATCTTCCGTAAGCAATTCTTTACACTTACCGATGGAGGTTTTGTTAAGAAGGGTTACTCTGAAATTAGCTCAACACAGGAAGAAATTATTGAGATGCTGTTTAATGGTTTGACTCGTATTGTTTATGATCCGAAGACTTCAAAGATCGACGAGCTTGAATATATGGGTACACAGAAATCAGTATTGTCAAGAAAGTCATTCTATACTGTACTGAGTTATGGATTTAGTAATAGAGTTATTAACAGAGCTCTTAAGGGTGATGTTAATATAGGTAATGACGTAATGACAAGCGTTATCTTAGGTCTATTGCTTAATAATAAGTTGGACGAAAATAATAAATAATAAATTTTAGGCAAATTAAAACTATGAAAATAGAATTTGATATTCCTGAGTTTGAGAAGGAACTTTCTGTTACCATAGTTATCCGTAAAGATGGGGAGGTAGTTTGTGAAAGAACTACTTCTCCTACTACGGAAGATAGTATGGTAGAGAAAAAAGAAAAGAAACTTGTTACTCCTAAGAAAAGTACAGGTAATATGATGGATCAAACCGATATATTTTAAGTTATGGGAGGAGATAGTAATTATTATAATATAACACTGTCCTATGAAATACCTTATAATGTATTGGACAGTCAAGATCCTAGTATAATTCAGGCTAGGGATAACTTATATGACAGATTAGCTGACATTATACCGAATAGATATGAATTATTTTCGGTTAAGTTAGTATTATATCAACTAAAGGATACTTATAATTTTTTAGTTACATATTCAGCTTTTTTCAGATCAACTGAGGGACTTCCTATGAGTGAGTATGTAGATGCTAGAACGCTAAAAGAAATGATAGGAAGTGAGATTGAAGAATTTTTTAACTCAGTAGATTGTGAATATAAACAATTGAGTATAAAATCTTTAGTATAAATGAGTAATTTTAACGAGTATTTCAGAAACAGAGGAGCAAAGATAATGGTCGAGAGGTTCTTCGGAGCAGCTGACATATTTAATCCAAAGGTAAAGATTGCTACATTAGGTCATTCGATTGTAGATGAACCTGAACATCCAGCTTCATACTATATAGAGAATGGACTAACGGCAACACATAAGGTACGAGTAGAATATACAACTACCGATAAGCCTGATGAGATGAAATATAGTGAGTTTGAGGTTCCGAAGGAGATAGATGGTGTTTTCATAATTGAAGGTGCCTATCGTGTAGCTACTAATCAGATGTCCTCAGATTATGATTGTCGTATCAGAATGTCAGGATCTGGTGATTATATAATTAATTTTGATTTTGATAGAAGATACGATATTGCTAAGAAGATTCTGAAAATAAAAAGAAATGATCCCAGTCTGAGACTTATCGATAAAGATGTTAAATTCAGTTATGATGATCTAGATAATTTGACAGGTGATGATAAGGAACTTTTGAAATTAACAGATTATCAGTCTAAGAAATTTCAAGTTAAGTTAGACCTAGATTATAAACCTGAATATATATCAAAGAAACTTATTGATGACTGTTTAGCATTTGGAGATGACAGACTAAAGGACCTGATTATTGACAAGAGTATCGAGAGTGTTCCTACTAGTTTTATGAAGTATATTTTTAGATCTAATAATGGTCGTACTTATAACAATGCAAGACGACACATATCTAGTTACTTTGTAAAATATAGTAGACTTCCGGATCAGGTTTCAGTTATTACAACGATGGCTATCCGTTATTTTAAAGGTAGTTCTGATTCTAAAGGAGATTCTGGATTACAAGTACCTCCTGGAATTAATGCTGCCAACTTGGAAAGCCTTGGTAGTAAGATAACAGTACCTGAGACAGTAGCATTTAATCCTACTTTTGCAGATCTTATTGATTTTGCAGATACTCCAATCAATAATAATACTAATCTCCAAAATTCTCTTACCGTATCAACAGAGATAACAGATGATGGTATTTTATTCAGTGCTTACAACTTAGAGTGGCAGAGAATTTCACTTTTGTATATAGATTATCTTAATGCAAAAGTATGTGCCTCCGAGTATGTAGACTATAAGAACCACAAGATGTTACCTGACGAGAATGGTGAGGTTGAGATTAAGTATAGAATGAAGCGTAAGATGGTTAAGGTTGAGGAGGTAGAACTAATTGACCTTCATCCAGATTATCGTCTCTCTAAGACAACAAGAAGAATTCCTTTTATAAATTCAACAGACTCTGTACGTATTTCAATGGGTACTAGTATGTTGAAGCAGGCCATTCCTTTGGTAAATGCACAAAGACCACTTGTCGGAACTGGACATACAGAAGAACTTAGAGATAATGTTCTAAACGAAAAGTTCAATTATGATAAGGGTAAGGTAAAGGATATTACAGAGTCTAATATTGTTATCGAACTTCCGGATGGTGAAATTATAAATCATCCCAGACGTACGGCAATACAGTCTCAGAATGATATCTGTGTATATTCTCAGCCAAAGGTTAAGATAGGCCAGAAACTTAAGAAAGGAGATATTATTTCTGGAGCAACGAACTTAGAGTTAGATACTTACAAGAATGGTGTGAATGCCTTGGTTCTCTTCCATGCCTATCACGGTTTGGTAAATGAGGATGCACTTGTAGTTTCTGAGTCTTTTGCTAATCGTTGTGTTCACTATAGTATTATCGACCTTCAAGTTAATATTAAGAATACTGCAGCCCTTAAGTGGATAGCTCCGATAGGTACTAAAGTTAAGTCCGGTGATAATGTAGTAAGTGTTTATAAGACAAATCGATTAGATGATGTCAATAAAGCACTTGCCGAAAAACTAGGAGGTATTTTTGGTGAAGGTAAGAGTATTTCAGATTATACTACTGAAGATTTTCTGAAAGTACCTAATAACATTGATGAGGCTTATGTTTCAGATGTTATGGTACAGGAACAGCTTAAGCCAAAAATTCCAAAGTCTACAAAGGCACCTGATTTTAGATTTTCACAGACTTCTCGGGATGTAGCCAAAGAGTACATGGATGGAATGGATCGAAAAATAATATATGATCGTTTCCCAGAGTATGTAGCTTCTGATAGACTTAGACCGATAAATATGAATCGTGATGAGTATAAGGTTGCATTTACGGTAAGAGTTAGACTTATTAAGAAAACTATCCTTATGGTAGGTTCTAAGGTAACGAACTCTTATGGTGGTAAAGGTGTTATTTCTGCTGTTAAACCCGATGAACTTATGCCAATTATGGTAGACAAAGCATCAGGAAAACAGTACAGAGTAGAGGTTGTTATGAATCCTTACTCTACCATCAATCGTAAGATCTCTGGTGTACTTATGGAACAATCTTTAGGTCTCTGTATTCACAAGATATATGACTTGGTTGAAGAGTATAAGAGAACAAAAACTGGCAAAAAGAAAATCATGCCGCTTATAGAAAAGTACTACCCAGGACGTTATACCGGAATGGACGTAGATGATTTTATTAAGTTGCATGAATCAAAGCCTATCGAGGAAGTTTATTATCTAGAGGTTGGTTGCTTCTCGGATTTTACGCCAGAAGTAGTAGACCGTTGGATGGAAGAACTTGGTGTTGATAGTAAATCTGAGATCTTAATGCCAGAAACTGAACTATCCGATCTTACTGAGCTTAAGAATTACCTAAGTCCGGAGGAGTATGAGGAAACTCGTGCAAAGATGACAGGAAAGTTCAGACCAGTTGAGAAACCTTTGCAGTGTGGTTGGATGTTACTTGAGGAATTATATCATATTCCTAGTTATTCTAATAAGGTAACTACAAGTATGGGAGATATAAATGCCAAGAAGGATGAGCCAATCTTAGGTAAAGGAAGATATAGATTGACAGGACAGAAGATCGGAGAAGATGAACTTAGTGCGCTCTTATCAAGAAATGCACGAGACTTTATCCAATCAGCTAGAAAGGATACAGCCAAAGAGGATAATCAGCTTTTCCTAAATAATCTTCTTGCTCTCGGTCTTACTATTACCGATGATGAAGGTTTCAATCAGGGAGGTTCAAGTCTTAAGGATGATCTTAGGACTATGAAGAATAAATTCAGATTAAAGAATCAAAATAAGCAATAATGGAAACAAATGCATTAAATAGCTGCTTGATGTTAGCAGTTAATCTTGATACACCTGTAAGCCTAGGTTGCATATTTGATTCTGCCGACCTTAAGGATACTGGTGTTGAACTAGAATCTCATATAACTCTTCTCTACGCACAATCAAGGGAAATAGATTATACAGGACTCCTCGAGGATATAAAAGATATAGTTGGTTACGAGGATTATAAGTGGCTCTACGGAATGATTGAGAATGATAATAAATACCGAGTTCTTGATCTTTTCGACTTAGGGAAATTTGAAAATGACTCTGACTATGTAATCCTAAAACTCCGGAAGGGGACAGAACTGTATAGGATATTGAGATTGATAAATAAGGGTTTGTCAATAAAGCATGAAGTTAAGTCTGATTTTGCTGATTATATACCACATGTTTCTCTAGCTGAACTTGAACCGGGGACAGCGCAGAAATATATGAAATCAGAAACTCTACTAGGGATTCTGGAAGATAGTGTGATTGGTATTGAAGACTTACTGATATCTTACGGAGCATCAAATGAACCGGAGGATAGAAAACAAAAGTACCTGACAAATCTTAAATGTATTGATCGTTATTTCAGACTAGAGAACCTAAAGAAAGAACTGCAGGAACTCTAAAACTATATAAGAGAAGTATCAAGAAAAATAAAATTCTTGGTACCTCTCTTTTTTATTTTGCTCTCACTTCTTCTCACACACCTTTCTTTTTCCTCTCGTTCGTTATAAGTTCGAGGTTATTCCTAAAAGTATTATTCTTCTAGCTTCGCGTGGGTTTCTTACTTTTATAGGATTCGAACTTTAAGACTCGAGAGGTAAGACGAGTTTGAATTTTTTGAGAGCGAATCTATAAAATAAACTTCATTGCTTCGCGGATTCTATATTTTATACTCCATCGCTCTCATTTTCTTTAAACTCGGGAAACTTAGGTGTGTAAATTTCTGAGAGCGAAAAAAAAAAGAATTCCACTCCCTGATATAAGGAATGGAATTATATAGTGGTCTCCTCTTTTCAGCCTAGTACAGATAACCCTCGCTAAACTGCAAACCGAGTACTCCCAAAGATAGGAGATAGACTACGCCTAGGATTTTATTAGCTTTATCCTTTAAGACCTGAACTTTAAACCCTGCGAACAAGGAATTAAGCTTTGATCTTTGAACTTTCATCTTTGAACTTTCAGCTTTAAGGGTTTTGTATTCCCAAAATAACAAATTATTCTTATCATGAAAGCTTCATTTAATAACCCAAAATGAAATAAGGGGCGTTTTTTGCGGTTATCTTCGAAAAGTAAGACCGTATTTCGTTAGGCTTCGATAAATGTAGTAGAATTAGACTCTGACAGAACATAATCTACCTCTGTCTTAAAGTCTGAAATCTCTTTATCGAGCTTTTCAATTTCTTCTTCAAGCTTTATAGGATCGACAAAGCTAACCTTATAGAGACTTTCGATACTCTCTTTGGCTTTCTTCTCGATATCCGGATCTTTACTACCGGCAGAAGTCTGATCAGCTACAATCTTCTCGACACGATTTTTGTTCTCCAGCTCAGATGTCTCAAGCAATGCACGCTGTTTACGAAGCTGCTGTTTGAGATTAGCCAAGAGATCTTCCTTAAGAGAAACCTGATCCTTCATACGGATTGCTTCAAGTACAGTCATCTCGATACCACCTACCGTAACCTTAGTGCTGAAATTAGAAATATCAATCTTTGTCTTGATATCAATAATTCTCTTACCAAGGTCCTTTATAGACTGGTACTTTTCTGTTGCCTGTTTCTCAAAATCTTCTGGTTTATACTGAAGATACGGGGCGGTCATCTTTGCACCAACCTGAACTCCGATAAGCTTAGATCCATCAACTTCCTTCTCGTAACGATCCTTTAATGTCTTTAATTCACTTAATGCTCTTGTAATCGAAATCTTTGCCATAATTTTTCTGTTTTTGTTTGTTTCGAAAATATTTATCATTCCACATATAACTTCGATCAGATTCCAACTGATTTCTTGCGACTAATAAAAGTCACACGTTTTGGCCCATATAAACTACCAATTATACGCTTCATGATTATTGTTTTTATATTGATTTTTTATTTTGTTATATTAACTTAATAACTCTTTTTATACCTCAGCAGTATCCGGCCAGAGCAATTTACTGACGGGACTACTATAGGATCTACCCATAGCATCTTAGGGATCCTCTTCCTCTAAGACCTGCATGGTAATTTGAATATATGTATGTTATTTATGTTAAGTCTCCCTCGCTATTTATTATTATTTATATGAGCAAAACGAGTCTTTTCGGCATGTTTAAACGTACCTATATTACGCGAGGGAGATAAGATTTAAATGGTTTAAGTAGGCCAACTAGGAGTCAAACCTAGACTGGGATTTTAGAAGAATCCTGTACTATTCGTTATACGATTGGCCCTTGTGTCAAAATAATCTTTGTGGTGGAGGTGGGAGTTGAACCCACTATATCCATCTTATAAGGATGGCCCTTATACCACATATTAGGATCTCCACTCTATTTAGTACAGCGAGAGGGATTCGAACCCTCAAGCCTTTAGGCTGCTTGGGCTTAAACCAAGTGTGTACACCTTTCCACCACCGCTGCACTTTTCTCCAACTATAAGGATTTCAAGGCCTCTCTATTATTTCCAGAATATCTTGTACGGTCCTTCATAGCCTTCATTATCTGGTTTCATTGAATATGAAGTTCCAACATTTACTCGATATCTCATTAAGTTTTTCCAAGATAATTTTATTCTTTTCAGGCTGGCTCTTCTTCGTAGGTTATAAATATTTCCTGTTACATCTCCGAGGTTATCTACTCCTCCGTCAGGTATAAACACACAAAGAAATCTGCCATCTCTTTTTATATAATATTTGGAAGGATCACAGAATAACTTTTTAAACCATGCCTTCTTAAGTTCGTCAAGAGTCCACCAGCATTCCCAATACCTGATATCTGTACTTTCCTCTATTCTTTCACTAATTTCGACAAGACTAATACATTCGGTAGGTTCTATTTCTAGTATTTCCGGATGAGGAATTATATAAACATCACCTCCATATACTCTCCACTTTTCGTATATATAGTACTGTTGATTATCATATAGTGTAGCAGTGAAATCTAAGTTTGGCCATTCTCTTGCTATAGTTCTAAGATCATTTGCTATTTCGGTAACCTCAAATTCGGAAGGGCCAGCTGCGATACCTCCAATCTTTCCTGTCTTTGGGTTTATCCAGCCAGTAAGATGAGAGCTACTTATCCATTGGTTTTTCATGTGTCGTATCTTAAGTCCTCCCCAGAAATTATGTAACCAATCTTCGTAAGTATTAATTTTCTTAAGAATTGAATCCCCCGGCATATAAATGTAATCCATATCGTTGCAGGAGTGATCTAAGTCTAGTTTATCAAAATTTGCTGGTACTCCTGATAACATATAGAGTTCTCGATTAAACTTATGATTGTTTCCATAATATAAGTCGAGATAGAAGGTATCAGTTTTTCGTATTATCTCCATTTTTTGTTCAGGAGATACTATCTGTGAACTTTCTACATATATCATAAAGGTATAGGACTAAAAACATGTACTTTATTTCTGCCTGGGAACATATTATTACCTGGAATCTCCCAAAGTGCTGAACATAATGAAGAAAATCCTTTTGGTTCTTGTAAGAGTTTGCCACAAAGATAGGTATTAGTTTTGAACGGGCAATTTTTACACTCTGCTATTCCATTCAAAGTTTTAGTTTTTATTTTAAACTTAACACCTGAATTCTTTTTCTTCCCTCTATATAGTTTTGCTCCCAGAATTCCATTTTCCCTATCATACCAATCTATATCTACTCTAGTTCCTTCTAATTTTATACTCATCATTTATAAGGAAAAGAAAGAGACCAGAACTTACTAAAAATTCTGATCTCCTTGTTTTATTGTCCGTCTCTTACTGCTGCTATCGGATCATCTGTTTCCTCGGCAGTTAGGTATGTAAATTCGGCCTGATATGCTTTAGTTATTCCAGTATCAATTTCAGGTCCGGTATAAGAGCTGACGTATGATTTTCCCAGGATAGCTGTTTGTGCCGTTCCTCTCAGTTTTGGTTCTTCCTGTTCTTGATTTTCAGGATTCAGGATTTCATTTTCGTTTTCCATTATCTTACGTACATTAATTCATTTCCCGAGGTTATAAAAGGTTCCTCGTATACAGTTTGGAAGGGATGTATTACAAGTTCTCCTTCCTGTTCTTGTTGTCCGGTAGGTGTTTGATAGATTTGCTGAGCTAGGAAATATGGGTAGTAATTATATTCGATCTCACTTCCATCGTCAGGGTAACTTCCGTAATTTGTAGGTGAATCTATCATTAAACTTCCAGAGTAGCGTATAAATTCTTTGCTCATAAAAATAAAAAGATTGAGTTAAAAGTTTATATCTAATATCACTCTTACTCAATCTATTTTCTCATTCTCTTCGTGTATAAGGATTTCAGTTTTTTGTATCCGAGTTTTCGACTTCTAGATTTACACACGTTTTATTTCTCGTTCCTCACAAATAAAGCGCATAATAGTTTCACCGAATTAATTAGTGCGCTTTGTTCTTATATATCGAGGTTGGAAGAATTTAGAGTAAGAAAAACGCACGAATCTATTATATAAGGTGTGTAAGATCGTGCGTAATAGTAATCATAAATTCTAAGTATTCGTGTGTAATTCGAAGTCGGGAATTTCAAGGATAGTCGGTTCGGGAGATGAGACATTATAAAATTGAGTTATCCCGTTATCCCACTCGCAAGGTTTATGTATATGCCCGAAAATATGGTACTTCGGAGGGTGTATCATAATTTTCTTTGCAAGTCTTAAGTTTCCTGGTTCTTCTTTCCCATAGTCTCCGATAGAATTTTTAACACACTGAAGGGAATAGAACCTTGGAGAGTCGTGTGTTACCAGAATATCTAGACCTTCCGGAACTTCTTGTATATCTCCTTGAAAAGCCCAGAAAGGTCCGCACTGTGTATAAGGATCTCCATAAATTCGTAGACCTTGAAATTCTGTCTCTTGTCTGACTAAAACTTCAATCTCGAATCCTAGTTTTTCCTGATAATGTTGTTCTAACCAAAAGTCATGATTTCCTGGGACAATTATAATTCTTGGATACCCCGGGAAAATATCAGGGAGAGATTCTAAGAAAAACTTCATCTCTTTAGTTTGACTTTGGTAATCATCATTCTTACAAATATCTCCCGCCACAATGACTAGATCTATGTCGTGGTAAGTACTAAGTCGATTCCATTTTCCGTGTAAATCTGATATTGCTGCTACCCTAATCATATGAGTCCTCCTAGTTTCATGCTCCACCTGTTAGCATAGAAGTACATATACCAGAGTTCATTTCCGGTTAGTACAATTATAAATCCGGGTATCGAGACAAGGAATAAGAATAGTGGTCCGAGTATCATTGACAGGACACTTCTTCCATATCCATATTTACATAATCCTGGCTCTTTGAGGAAAATATATTCCCCTAAGACTACTATCGGAAACCAAAGTCCTGGTGAATAGATGTATTTAAATCCGGCTGGTCCTATTTTTATTCTACCCCTCAACCTAAGAGATGCCAGGAAACCAATTATATTCTGAGGAGCTTGCCATATCCAAATTATCCAATATAAAATTTTCCAAATCATATTATTAATCATCTAGTAAGTAAATTTAAAGAGCTACCCACCTTATGATGAGTAGTTCTTTTGGTTTATGTTACAATTGTTTTCTTATCACCAACTACAGCTTTCTTAATAATCTTTCCAAGTGTTTTAGGGAACTTAGACAGATCTTGTGTTAAGTCGATATAGTTAGTAAACATTTCAGAAACATTCCGAACTGTATCTATCGAAATCTGGATAACCGTAAAATTATCATTCTCAAGTTTACTTACATTTTGTTTTACATCATGTATAGCACTTGATCCATAATAATTATAAGCTGCCGGTTCTCCATCTGATATTACAAACATTATTACATGATTATTAGTAAATTTTCTTATTCTCTTACCAACTTCATATATAGCTGTTCCATCTCGATTTTCAGTTCTTGCACAACTAGCTGAAAGTCCATAAGGGTCACAAGCTTTATTACCTTCTCTGTATACTCTAATTTCGGTAGAGCCAGTGAATACAACATCTGCGGTATGACCATAAATATATAAGTCAACACCCTTAAGGTCTTTGAATGCTTCGTTTAAGAGGATAGCTGCTTTTCTTGCTGTCTTATCTTTATCTCTCCAGTTCATACTACCGGATTCATCGATAAGAATACATACAGTACTTCCATTGGTTGTTACTTTTCCTTGTCTCATATAAACCTGCGGAACACCTTGATAAGCCTCTGCAAGTTTTGATTCATCTAAGAGTCCAGAACGACAACCATGTATATTGAAGGTATAGTTCTTATCTGTATTTTTGATAAGTCTCTTGATAGCACCAACATAGGGACTTACTTCTTCTGCAACTTTGAGATAAGTAGATTTATTTCCTTTTGCTTTTTCGAAATAAACTTTATCTTTTGTTCCACATTCAGCAGTACCTACAATAAGTTTGGCTAACATTCTACGCTCGCCAGAACTACCTCTATCTTTAGTATTTACAATAGAAGCTACTCTAGAATCATCTACCCTAAAATCTCCGGTAGAAGAAGAATCTACGTCAGAACCATAGAGACAGACATTATACAATTCCATTGCTATAGAACCTGTCGAACTTAGTGATTCAGATATCTCCTTATCAGATAACTTAAGATCTTTGAAGATAGATAGAATTTCTTTATAAATTTTATATCCTACCTTACAAGATTCTTTCGTTGAGTTCGGGAGAGGTGATAGATGAGCTTGTATTTTCTCGAATCCTTTATGATATTCTTCAATAATACTTTCATCTATTCCTTCCGGATAACGTATAAGTCTGAAAAGGTTATTAAGGAATGCTTCTATTTTACCAGAATCAGATTTTGTCCGTTTTATAAAATTCTTATAAGAATATGCTTTCGCTTTTTCTATAAAATCACTATATCCCGGACGTTCTGTTAACAACAAATCCTCTACTCTTTCATCTTCAATAATATTAATCAAAGATTTCAAGAAAGATATATGTGTATTTTTTACTTTTTCATCTGATCCATCTAAATCAAATTTATTTTCTACTACTAGTTTACTAAGAAAACTGCTTAGTACTCGATATTCTGTAAATTTAAGATGTGATGCTTCATGAATTGCTTGTCCACAGCAGATAGTTACTCTTTCATCTACTGAATATCCTGTATTATCCAGAACATTGGTAGGAATAAATAATCTTCTACCTCCTTTTGTTTCAAAGCCATACGCAACTTCTTCACCATCATTAGATATCTGTAGTGATATCTTAAATGGGAAGTCTAGAATAATAACCAAGTCTCTGGCTTCTCTAAATGCTCTTTCAAGAAGATCTCTACCCTTTGTTATACTACTAGAGAAACTAAATCTTGTAGCTTCAGTTAATCTTCCGGAAGTATAACCAAGGGATGAGCGATATCTTGAACGATAAGCATCTCTCCAATCATCATACTCATCATAAGAGCTACTATATCCTCCATATCCACTACTACCACTACTTCCCCAAGGATAATGATGTGTAGTAGTTGATGAAGAATGTGTAGAACTCTTTTTCCAGTAATCAGAAAAATATCCTTTACTCCACCAAGCTTTTGACATAATTAATAGCTACTAATTGTTTTATAAATAGTACTTCTCTCTCCGTCAGTCTTTGTTCCTTCAAAAAGTGGGAGATATGTCATTTCAAGAGCTTTACCAAGAGTCCAACCATCTGCTACGAGATTCGCTGTCATAAGTGTTTCACGAATAGAAATAGATGCTGATATTTCCTGCTTATTATAGAGAGATCGTATATTGTTTGAAATCTTTACAATAAGTTTTGCTTTATCCGGATCTATTCCTGTTCTCTTGATTAATACACTTTCCTCTTCTGAACTAGGTATTTGTCCAAGTTCGAGAGGGAAGAATCTATTTACGATAGCAGAGTCCAGCTGGTTTGTTCCAGAATATTCACTACCAACATTACAAGTTGCTATAAATACTACTCCAGGAGCTACCTTAACTTCTCTAGTTCTATCTGATCCTGCAATTTCCATTGACAGTGATTTTCTTTCATCAAGTACAGGGAGAATTATATTTGTTGCTCCAAGAGATCCACGGTTCATCTCATCAAGAAGAATAATTGCGTTCTCTTCCTGTATCATTCTAACAAAAGGAGCCTCATCAAATACACTGATACCTCCGGACTTAAGTCTATGAACACCGATAAGGCTTGAAACCGGATCGATGATAGTACCAAAATCGATAGTATACAGTTTTCTTCCAAGTCGTTTTGCTAAGAGTCTAATACTCTCTGTCTTTCCACAACCAGTAGGACCAAGTATCATTGTATTAACACCTCTCTTAACATTTCTAACAAGAATGCTCCAATCATCACGAGACATATAGAAACCTTCTTTAGCAAGTGGGCAAGACAGTTCTTTATCTGCAACGATCTTTTCTAAGAGTGTTTCTTCCTTAAGTGGATCTATATAGTCTGTTTTAAATGTTACTTTATAATAATCAACTTCAGATTTCATTTCAGCTGTAAGTCTTCTAAAGTTTCTAGTTCCATAACATTTTTTCTTTTCAAAATACTTACATGTATCTCCTACAAAAGTTGTTCCCTCTGGATACATACCTCTGAGTGTCTTAGAACATGTAATTTTGACATCACTTTTAATTGCACTACCATCATCTAAAGTTTGCCCAGGTAATGCAACTACTCTCAATTCTTCTTTTTCTTTGACTGTTTTAAAATAATAATATTTCATAATTCATCTTAATTTTTCTTTGAGGACCTACCATAGATCCTCATATATAAGAATTTCACCTCTCGAAGACAGAGTTCCTTATAAGTGAAATGAGAAAGAAAAAATACTATAGATTGCTTAAGAATATTGGAGTCTGGTCAGGAATAGTTGGGTGGACATTAGATAGTAGAGGGTGTTTTAGGTCATCAACTTCATATAGTCTTCTTATAGATGGGAATTCTATAAAAGTCGATTCTACCATTATGTCAAAACCAAGTGATGTAGATATGATATTTAAAACAAAAATAATACTAGACATAGACAGTAGAACTAGGCCTCCATCTATAGAAATTATGATAAGCTTACTCTACAAAGATTATCTTAACCATAATTTTAATAGAGTAACGGTGATCTCCTTTAGTAAATTACAACAACACTGGAGAGAAGAGCCAAATATATTCAGTCTTAAAGAGTTAATGGAAATAGAAGATAGACTAAAGAAAATAAAAAAGTAAGAGAACTACAAATGTTCTCTTATTTTCTTTTTACTCTCCGCGAATCTCATAGAAGTTATCAAATTCTGAAGCTTGTACTTCTTGTGCTCTCTGATACATACTTCTAATAACAGATGCAGGAATATCAGGTCTTCTTTTAATACATACTGAAAGTGGAGTATTTACTTTAACTCCAATAACAGTATATCCTGATTTTCTCAATCTTTCTATCAGTGATTTTCTGTACTTTGGATTGACATTAGTGTCATCCACAAAAAAGTCTAACCCCTTTGATATATATTCTCCTAAGATTCTAGAGTGCTCTTTAGTAACTTGTTCCTCTTCTTCTCGAGTTCCAAGATACTTTTCATCTTCTCCACAGTATCCAAATAAGATTCTAATCTGATCTCTTGAAACATATGGAAGTTTTTTTGATTCTACATAGGTACTCTTGCCTGAGCCCGGGCACCCAATCATAATAAATGCTTCTTTCATATTTTTGATTAAAATTAAAAGGGAGATTTATTTTGTCTCTCCCTTATCAGCACTTGTAAGCTCACGAATATTACTTATGGCCTTACATCCATTAATTACGCCAATTGCGGCGCTTCCAAAACTTACGATAGCTGTTAAAATTTGCTTTGTTAATTCCGTTTTCATATGTTTTTTCTTTTTAAATTGTTAATATTATTGTTAATTATCTCTCTAAAGTTTAATGATTTTCTTCTACATATATAAGGCGTTCAGACGATTTCAGACGGTCAAAAAAATAGGGAAATACTATCTTCTCAGACAATTTCCCTATAGAGGTTACATATGCGATTTTTTAATCATATATAAGGATTTGAAGCCAAAATAAATGAAGATAACTCTAATCGTTACCTCCACCTAAAAACTTAACTAACTCTTCTGTTTGGTAATACTTCTTTTCCATAGCCTCAAGACATACCTTCATACTCTCGAATTCTAGAATCGTATCATCCTTTGACCAATCTAGTTTTAGGATATCTTCAAGTAATTGTACAATAAGGTTATGCATGTCTATCTGATCTTTAATAATACTCAGTCTAACCAAAATTTCAGGGTTATTACAATTTTCTAGCAATCCTAATAATTTGGACTGCTCATAAATTTTGATAGCCTCATTAATGAACGAGTTATCCTTCACGGTCTTAAGAACTGGCTCGAATTGACATCGTATAGTCAGTTCCATAAAAGTTTGTTTAAATTTATCCATAGTTTGTTTTTTTTTATTTGTTTGTTAATTAATCTTAAAAGCAAAATTACCTAAAGTTATAATAAACTCTAGGTATATTTCTATTACATATATAAGGATTTGAGACGATAAAATAAGGAGGACTTTATCTATCTCAGACAGTCCTCCTAATGGCAGCTCAAATACAACAAATCAATTGCATTTTCACATATAAGGAATTTGGAGCTTAATAAAAAGTAAGGATACTATCTTCACAGACGGTACCCTTACACAACATTAACAAACAAATAAATTAACAAAACAAAACAAAATGAACAACAATATGACAATGTATTTACACATATAAATACTTTAGGCTTTCATACTAGCATATTCTTCTTGTGCATCCTTAAGCCACTTATAGCCACTCTGAAGGTAACATAAATTCCAGATGCTACCAATCTTGAAACATTGAAATCCGATTTAAACTCTTTCTTTGGATAGAATGGATCCTTACCTGCCAACTCAACCTAACTTGTATATTTCAGTACGTTTTGTTGGCTTAAGTTCGGACAAGATCATAGAGAACAAAAATCCTATTAACCCACGAAATGATTTATCTCTATCTATGTTCGATCTATAGAAATCATAGATAATCGGATATATAGTTTGATCATAGAAATATAGTATTCATAGCTTCAGTGATCTTCCACGATAGAACTGACTTTCACATTCTTGATAACCAGCCTTGAGGTAGTCTAAAGTTTTGTTTTTCCATCTAATCCTAAGAAATCAGAAAAATGTCTTAATAATGTTTTCAAAAGAGTTTTCAACACAAAAAAAATAATAAACGACATAGATCTAGTTTCTATATCGTTGGTGGAGTTCAAATTTGAGTCTGTATCAATTGTTATCCTCCTCTCTATCTCCTCTCTTCGTAACATCACAGAAATTCCTAAAAGGCCTCAGTGATTTGATTTCAGAGATGCAATCTAAGGAGAAAACCAATAAAGTTTCACAGTCCCAATAACAAAATCCAAGTCGTCCCGAACTGAATGGGTCAAATCCAAGTTCTCTAGTTTCATTAAGTCCACATTCAGTCAATAAGAACGCATCATATATCTCAGACATCTTTTCCCAATTAAGAGATTTAGCTGCGCCTGGTATATATTTATGATCGATGAAATAATCTTCTGGTAACTCGAGATAGTCCTGGGCTGTATCTAGAACGAAGATTTTTGCAGATTTCTTAAGTTTGAACCTAAATCCAACCTTAAAATATGACTTCTCCCTAAACATCTCTGACTCACACCAGTCCTTCCAACCCCATTCTGATTTCTTAGGTGAACTCCAAAAACCACCAGAAGGTTTATTTAGGAAAAACTCATTATTTGTGACTTTCTTAAAACGAGCTGGATTATAATGAAATCCATAAGTCACAAACTCGTTATTAACCGTAAATTTCTTTTCTACATTATTCAATTTATTCATCAATATCATTCATATATAAGGCTTTCAGTCCCTTATATTTGTGATGACAATTAAATTTTATTTAAAAGATAGAGAAATAGATGATATAATGGAAAATCTTGGTTATCAGAGTTCTACTATTCTGATGTTAGCCAAGGAAGGACTTAAGTTAGGTAAAAATCCTTGTCGTATTCCAGAACTTTCATATCTTTCTAGTCTCTCTGGATTAGTAAGAATAAAGCTATACTGGAAAACGGAGGAAGAAAAGATGAAGATACTATCTATTCTTTCAGGGATCTTGTATCATATAAAGACACGTAATATAGATCCCTCCGAGTATAGATATTATTGGAGTTCTTATTATTTAAAAGTTAGACCAAAAGATGATAGCTTAGAGTATATAGGTTCTTTTGATGATGCCGAAAGGAAAGAATCATTAGGATATTATACAGCAAAGAGTATATTAACTAATTTAGCAAAGAAAAGTATTAAAAAATGTTAAGAAAGAATTTAATTATTTACCATCGTGTTGATTATGATGGTATCTTATCGGGTATTATCGCAAAGAAATATTACGAAAGAAAAGGAATTCAGTCTACTATGATAGGATGGAATTATGGAGATGATATTCCGGAGATCGAGAAGTATATACAAGCTCATCAAAGTATAATAATAGTAGATATAACATTCCCACCTTCTATTATGCAACGACTGAAGGAATCTGGGAAATTAACTTGGATCGATCATCATCAAACATCTATATCAGATTCAGAAGTTCATGGTTATTCTGATGTTCCTGGTATCCGTGAGATTGGTACCGCCGCATGTGAGTTGGTATGGAAATTTTATGAAGGAGCAAAACCAGAACCAAGAATCTTAGAACTATGTGGAACTTATGATGTTTGGGATAAAGATCGTTTTGACTGGGAAGAAGATGTCGTTCCCCTTCAGTATGGTCTTAAAGAGGAGTATGGTCTAAGCTTTAAGAAATTAGATGAAGAATGGAACGACTTATGTGAAGATTCTGAGTGGCTAGCAGATAAAGGCTATGTTATTTATAGTTGGATAAAACATATGTCAGTTACTTGGATTACTAATTGTGGATTTCCTGTTACGGTTGCTGGAAAATTTAAAGGTATTGCACTTGTAACACCACTAACCGGATCTTTATCTTTTCAGTCTGTCTTAGATCAGTATGACATTTTCTTGGTAGTACAAATAAGAAATCAAGGTACAGAATATTCGTTAAGTATGTATTCTGAACCTGACAAAGACTTAGGAGATTTTTCGTGTGGTGAGTACTTGAAATCTCTTAATCCAGAAGCAGGAGGTCATAAACTTGCCGCTGGACTTCAAAATATGGGACGTGAGTTATTTGAAAAAATATTGTACAAGCATGAAATCTAAAGAAATAGACGAAATAGTTAGGGATTACTTAGAGGCTCCTGGATATGTGTTCGCTAATTACAAGGAGCTATTAAGTGTTGTCGAATCGGAAGAGAAGAATCTAACAGAAGAACAACTACGAAATGGAATAATGAAGTGTAAGTTCAAAGCTCCTGATATGGTTGCTCTTCAGTGTATGGTATTTCCTCCTCTCCATTTTGATATCTTAGACAGAGTATTAGGTGGAGTAATGGCGATGATGTATAAAGGATTAGTTTGGTTTATCTTATTCTCGGTTATAGTACTTTTGATTGGATTCTTAAGAGGTGATCCAGACTTAGAGAGTTTAGCGATTATCCTATTCGATCTCCTGACAACTTCTTTTGTTTTCAGGATATACACTAAGAAATACAATACAATCGAGTTTATATATCACGTCTTACACTGTCAAGGAAAAATTTAAAGAGGTAGATTTAGTTCTATCTCTTTTTTTTATTTTGCTCTCACTCCCTTACACTCCGAAAGTTATGTGTTCGGAATTTCAAAGTTATTTTATTCATATCTTCTTTCTAGATATAACTTTAACTATTACGAACACCTCTTGAATTTATAAGACAAACGGAGATCTCTAAATTTATAATTTATTTTTTCGTTTGTATGCTTCTTAAATTCATATACCCTAGGAGTGTGAAGATATGAGAGCAAGATATAAAAAAGAAAGTACCAGAAAATAATAAATCTGATACTCTCCTTATTTTTTATAGGATACCTTCTTCCTTCAACCACTTCCGCATCCATCCCCAATCGACAGTCTTACATTTTTCTCCCATCGAATTTGTAAGGATCTTGTATTTCATTCCTGCGTTATGGTCATCAATAAGAAGGTCTAGGTAAACTTTTCTTCCGTAATCTTGTTTTTCTAATTCCCACTCCGGATTTTTATTGACGGCATAGAGTTTAATTCCATGATCCTCTAAAAGTCTTACAGCCGGACTAACAAGATCAACAGCTCCAAGTATACCACCATGACGTTTCTTATATTCTTCAAGCTCAGGACAATAAATTCTATACAAGTCAGTTCGTTGTGTATATAGAATTAAATCATGTCCAGCTTCTTGTAGTTCACGGAGAGTCTCGATAGCACCAGGAAGTATAGCACCTACCTCTGGCCATTCATCTAAGACTATCGTATTATCAAAGTCAACTCCTATTTTCATTTTTCAAGATCTCCAATATTTTAGCGATTATAACAAATTCGGATTCATCTTTCTCGACTTCATAACCAAGAATCTTAAGTCTAGCAAATAGGAGCCATTAGTGTAGATTTTCCAACACCCGGATCTGCCATTAAGTTTATTACTATCGTATTCATAATTTGTATAGGTTTAAACAAAATTCTACTTCTTTCTTGATGATATCTTTTTCTTCTTCCGACCACTTAGGAGACTTCAGAACTTTGGCTAACTCTTGTCTGGCATCTCTCGGGCAAGCTAATTTTGATAGGCTTCCACATTCCCAGTCAATAACAAGAGCAGTCCAATCAACTTTCCCCCAACCGTGCATTCTTCCATACTCTAGGTGATGTCGATTTCTAGTTCTATGTCTTGTCTGTACTTTCTTGTAATCCATAAAAAGACGTAGCCAGGGTTTTTCGATATCATGAAGTAGGTATTTCGGTTTCCAGAGTCTTGTACGTAATGCTACTACCTGGAAAGAACACCAATGAGCAAACCAGTATTTAAAACCAGATCTCTCCGACTTATCAAAACCATGTATAACTTTAATATCTGGTTCCTCGTCATACTCAAAAACTTCTCCTGAGTCTGGATTATAGAGGACATACCTAGAATCTTTCGTCTTCTCCTTTATTTCCTTCGGTAGGTGATTTTCATATTTATCTACACTCCAGAAATAGTCATAAAATTCCCAAGCATCTGGAAATTCTTTACGGGGAGTACAATTTATCATTTTTTCAAAAGTTTAGATTTTAATCGTTTGACGTTTTCCTGATGGCTAAAATCTAACCAATCAATTCCATTGTTTATCGTAGAATTCCAATATTGAACTGCATCTTCTCTCTTTTCAAACAAGAATTCATTATCCGCATAATATCCGTCTTTGGCATATACAGAAAGAGTAAGTGATTTTCCTTTCTCATCTTTACATGTCCAAACACTATATTCCATTGAAGAAGGTGATATCTTTTCCACCGTTATCTTTCTGGGAGGTTGGGAATATAAGAAAGATCTACGTTCTGAAGATAACTGAATTCTACAATACCAAACTTCGTCTCCTACTTTTATTTTATCTATATTTTCTATCATCTATGTAAGTTCTTCTTAAGTTGTGCCATTTTCTTTTCGTATTTGGCTGTAATCATGTCCATCTGGGTACGACAAGTTTTATTATAGTCTTCCCAAAATTCATCTTCGGTAAGGTAGAATCGGTATAAGGAATCACATTTTAGTTCAGTCTTACCAGTTTCTTTGTAATCGTAGTAGTGATATCCATATTTTTCATCTACCCGAATACCTGTTATTTCTACGTTCTTTAGTTTCGGAGCTCCTGTTAATTTACCACTAGAAAACCTATATTCACCCCAAAAACACTTCATTCCAATCTTGATATCTTCCAGCTTAATCATACGGTCTTTATGTATTTCTTTAGTGACCTTATTTTCTGTTCTGAGTCTGAAGTTATTTTATCGATTGTATTGTAAGCCACCGAATTGAATTCCTCCCAAAACTCATCATAAGATTCCTGACATACCGGATATATCCTGACAGTTCTTTTCCAGAGATAAAAATATCCGGATTTCCCTGTCTTGTTATTGGTATATTCGTATTCATTGCCGTATCTTGGATTATCCTCAGTGATAGTTATTTCTTTAATGGTCGGGTGTTTAGTTAATTTTCCTTGAGTAGATATTCGATATTCTCCAAGCAAATATTTTTCACCTTTCTTTATTTGTTCTCTCTCAGTGATTCTCTTACCCATGTCTCAAAATTTTTACCACCTGTTACTTTCTTTGCTTCTTCCCAGATAAACTCGAAAGGCATTAAGAACGATCCATACTTCTTAGCCAACGTAGCATCCAGTCCTAAGTCAAATCTTAAGATACCAACATTTTCTGGATCATTATTTCCGTGAGAGTGTCCGTGAAGATTTATACTTCCGTGATATTTTCCATTCCAGTCAAGTATAGGATAGTGAGATAATACAAGCTTAATCCTTTCTCCTTTATAGATTACTTGAACATCTAAGAGGTCTGTTATAATCCTCCAATATTTCTTTTGTTCTCTTTGATAAGTTGCCAGAGAGTCATGATTTCCCATTATCTTGTATGACTCCTTCGGTAAGAGATCCCCAAACAATTCAATATCTTCATAGGACTCTTTCCAAATCATATCACCAAGATCAAATAGTATGTCATTATCTCCTAGCTTCTTTGTCATCTCCTCTACTATATAATCATTCATTTCCTCGATAGTATCATAAGGCCTTTTACAAAACTTCATGATATTTAAGTGATTATAGTGGAGATCAGACATAAACCAAATCTTTTTTCCTCGATCTGTATTATCTAGATCAAAGGTCCTTGTTAATTTCATTTTTGTGCTTCTCCTTTCTATTATAAATTTTCTTAGATTTGTGTTCAACCGATGGACGAAGGCTTAGGATTCTTCCATAGGTTTCAAGTTCATTCTCTCGTCTAACTTTTTCAGCTAGGTTCAAGTTAGTTGGTTTCTTTTTTGTCTTTTTCTTTTTCATAACACATATAAGGGGCTCGAGGACTATAACCCGAGTTCCTTATCTTTGGAAAGAAATTCTTGAAATCCTTATACGTGAGAATTAATAAATTACAATATAAAACAAGATATGAGTGATCAGAAAAAATTAAGAAAAATTGAAGTAATAGGTGATGATGGAAAGAAGAGATTTTTCAAATTCCAGCCTATGTTAAAAGAACTCTCAGAGGAACAATTAGTTTGTGATTATTGTTCTTATTCAGAGATTTGTGATAAGATCAAGAATCCTAAAGCTCTTAATGATGCAGATAGTACTTTCGAAGATTTTTGTAGTGAACTCGGAGAACTTGAGAATCCAGAAAACTTGAATCTATTTCCAGTTCAGGGTTCTCTAGAGGAAGGTTTTAAGGAAGATTTTGATATTTTCCAGGAACTGATAAAATATAATCCTACAATTCGAGTAAATGACCTAATCGAGAGTGTCTGTGCAACTGGATGGTGTGAAGACTATAGTGAAGATCATTGTAATTGTAGCGCCAACAATAAGAGCTGCTTGTTGTACGACCTGTTTATAAAGATCAAAACAACTGACTAACTGTGAGTGAATTTTTTCCAAAGGGGAGTGAAGATAAACAATTCATTCCCCCAGATTATTCAGAAGTTTTAAAAGAAGAAGAAATACCTTTTGACTCTGATCTAACCGGAGATGACGATGATGACGATTCGGATGATGTATTGGAATCAGAAGAGGAGGCAGAAAATGAAAAAATAGTTGAAGAAATTGAAGAAAATAAAATGACAACATCGCCTTTTGGAGGAACAGGAACATCAACTTTTGGTAGTAGCTCCTCTCCGTCTAGTAGATGGGGTAGTGGCTGGGGAGATAATAACAGACAATCCGATAATGGGTTCTGGAATACCCCGGGAAGCAATAATAACTCTCAAGGTGGTTGGTGGGGAACTGGTAATAACAATAATACCTGGGGAAGTCCTAAAAGTAATCAGGAATCTCAAAGAATAAATCGAGAGAAACGAGTTATATTTATAGATTTCTTTGATGGATTGATGGAAACTTATCAATCACAAGGTCAACCAGGATTTTTACCAAGAGCAGTATACGATTTAAAGCCGAGATTTGAAGTTTGGACCAAAGTTGCTGCATTTTCGCCAGAGATTGTATTTGGTATTGTTCAGAAAGAATTCTTGAATGATATTAATGGTATCGATGGATGGAGTAAAGTCTTGGAAGGATGGTGTTGTTGTCTATCCAGTTTTATGAGAAAACAATATGGTAGCGCACAAATTCTTTTATCTACAAGTATTTATCAGCCAAAAGAATGGGTGATTTCAAAAGTACTTGGTAGTTTTAGAAAGGAGGATTGTATCTATATAGGTCTTCAGTCTGGTTTATATAATCAGCCAAATGTAGATCTGGTTACCGCTCAGAAATGTGGTATAGATTATGTGGATTTAAATCAATTATTAAATAATATGTGTTAAACTATGAAATGGATTAACGAAAACGGAGTATTTTTCCCAATATCAGATAATATTGTTTTACATGCTTCAGTAGGACCGGGAGTTTATGAATTAGTACAACCCGGATTACCCACAGACCGAAGAATAGGACTTAGTAAAATTTATAGTAAGTTCGAATTCCCAGGTAAATTTTATCAGATCGGTCCTAAAAGATTATTAGACCGTATCAAGTGTGTATGGGATAGTGATGATTTCCAAGATAATAATAAAAGTATCGGAGTTATCTTGAATGGCCTTAAGGGTTCTGGAAAGACCTGGATGGCAAAACAGATAGCTAACGAAATGGAGATGCCAGTATTAATTATTGACGATTCATTTGATGGCGATATCTTAGGATTTATCAGAAATCTTAACTTCTCTTGTACAGTATTAGTTGATGAGGCTGAGAAGATATTTAAACTCGGAGATGACGATGATATTCTTCTTAGAATGATAGATAATGCTGGATCAAATATATCTAGACACTTATTTATCCTTACGACAAATACTCTAGATGTAAATCCAAATCTTATCGGAAGAACAGGAAGAATAAGATATCTTGTTAACTTTAAGAATCTTCCAGAGAGTATCGTAAAAGAATATATTGACGATAATCTTAAACCAGAATATAGTAGTCTTAGAGGTGCTATTCTTGAGAAAGTTAATCTCTTAGAATATAACTCTATAGATCTTCTTAAGAGTATCATAGAAGAAGTAAATATTACTGGTGTTGTAGATTCTTCAGATGAGGAGATAATGAATATTCCTATCTGTCGTTATAGCTGGGAAGTATTATTACTCGGAGAAGTTGAATGGAGTGATATTAGTGACTTTAAGAGATACGTATCTGAGCATAATCCAAATAAGCTAAGCATAAATGATTGGCTTAATGAAAAGAATATTTGGAAAGAAAAACAAACAGCTAGAACAGAAGCTGGAGAAACATCTGATAAGGAGAAGGAAGAGGAATTGACCAATGAGGAAATGCTTTATGATAAATTCCCAGACTTTAACTTCTATCAGAGAAGAATTACATCTCAATTCTCTAAATTATGGAAAGATTGTGAGATTTCGATAGGAACTATTATAAAAGAGCCTGACCAAGATGGATTCTTTAGTTATATGGATGACTATGAGAAGACAGAATCCATAGCAATCGTACTGAAACAGAAAACGAATCCGGGTCTTTATAGTAGACTTCTTTAAAACTTATGAGATTAGGTATAAAAAGCCTAATCTCTTTTATCTTCAAAACACTTATCCAGAACGCCGAAATCCTTATAGGTGATTAAAATTATAAACAAAGTTTAAATTAAAATGGCAAAGAAAAATTCTAACAACATTAATGTTCAGATGTTTACACAGCTGAAGGTAGCTGAAAAATCAAAAGTACCCGTATTCTTTGTAGGATCGGTAGGTGCAGGTAAGACGACATCAATTTATATGTTCGCCAAGGTTAGAGGCTACGAAGTTGTACTCTTAAGAGGTAACAGTGAAACCTATGAGACAATCATTGGTTATTCAGTTGCACCAAAAGAAGTGAGTGTAGATCATCCCATGGCAGCAGTGCATCTTAGACCAGACTGGTTTGAGAGAATCCTTAGAAACAAAGAAGAGGGTAAGAAGACACTGTTGTTCCTTGATGAGCTCAATACTGCCAACGAATTTGTACAGGCAGCACTTCTTCATTTGGTCTTCGAGAGAAAAGTAGGAAATGAGGACCTCCCAGAAGATACTTTGATTGTATCAGCAGGTAACTATAGTGGTAATGTTTCATCCACTATGAGTATGATGGGTCCGACTCTGAATAGATGGTGTATTATTAATATTGTTCCTGAAGCATCCGATCTGGATTCGTTCTTGAATAAGTTTGATGGTTGTCTGGTAAATGACGACGCAGAAGCAAACGACTACATGGGTGAGATGTTTAAGACCATGTGCGAGCTTGACAAGCAAGAACAGACAGATATTACAGAAGCTAGTTATAGAAAGATCGGTGCCTATATCGAAAGAAATATTTTGGAAACAGCTCGTATGATTATGACTACAGAGAAAAAGCATGATCCAAGAGTTCAGGACCTTATGAGTCTTTACCAGGATACTTCAGAAGATGATAAGCCATTGAAGAACTTCCTTACTATGAGAAGTTTGGTTTATCTGAGAGAAGTGACAATCGCATATTATATGTGTTTTGGTAAGGCAGGTATTACATCAGATAATTATAGAAAAGCTATTGACGGTTTGGCTGGTCTCGGTACAACAAGAGACAGTAAGAACGAAGTGAAGATGAATGAAATCGGAAATGAGTTCTTTACAAATATGCAGTTGGCCGTTAATGAGATTGAGAAAATGAAGAACAGCTCTCTTCCAAAGTATGAGAAATTCTTTAAGGATATAATCATGGCAGAAGTTGGAGGAAAGAAAGATCTGAAGAAGGAGTTTTCTCATGAGGAAGTAATTGCCATTTCTAATAAATTAGATGAACTCAAAAGAGATAAGGGACTTGATAAGATTGAAAGACCAGTAGATCCGGATATCTTAACCTCTGTATTTGAGATTCTGAAGGATACCGGTCGTAGCGTATTCCCCGACAAGAGAGTATCATCGACTGAGAAGATTTCAGATACAATCCCAGCAGAGAAAGTATCGTCGTATGTAGTTAACTGGAATTCTATTGTAGATCTTATCGTGAACATAGAGTCAGTTATCAAAGATCCGAAGTACGGTTATAATGAGGCAATCAATCAGAAGTTTGCCGCAGTAACTAAGAGTCTCAGAAGTATTGGATTCAAGCTTCGTTCACTCCGAATTCTTGTTGTACAGGAAGTAGGTGAGGGAGCAGAAAGTTTGATTCCTGATCTCAAGTCAATTAAAAGTAAAGAATAATTCCTGAGTGAATGAAATCCAGACATGAATTAGAGATAGTAAAGAATTTTGTAGATTCAACTTACTCTCATTTTGGAAATAAGCTGATTGTCGATACGTCTAAGAAGTATGATCCAGAGCACACAAAACTCGGATTCTGTTTCAAGCATATCGATCCAGTTACGGGAGGAGTAACCTATAAAATTGATTGTTCTAGAATTGGTATCGAAAGAACTGATTTTAGAATAATGATGCATGAGTACGCACATATTTATCTTGGTCATCTGGATGGTATTCATGAAGAACTTGATGTTCAGATTTGTAATGCCTTCAGAGACCATAGACCTGAGTTGATAGAAATTATCGTCAGAAATTGTGGTATTGATGAGAAGACAGCAGATCGATTTATAGAGCGAGTTATTGATGATCCAGAACTCAATCATGAAATCCATAATATTGCTATGGACATGGAGTGTAATTCTAGTGTCTTAAGCAAGGATGATATTGAGGAGATGGAGACAGATATCAGTAGTGTTCTTCCGAGATATGCAGAAGAGACCCTCGAAAAGGCTATCAAAGATGCTAAGTCGGAAGATTATAAGAAAGAGCTCGAAGATCGTCTACATCAAATGGAAAAGGAAGCCAAGATTAAGCTGATGATTCCGGAGAGATATTATCTGGAAAAAGATGCTGATGGTAATGTAACAAAACCTTTTCCAAATGATCTGAGCTATGAGGACTATTTGTTGTTAATAATTCTTCATATCGACCAATTCGTAAAGATGTTAGTATCTATCGAAATGGGTGGTAACGGAGAAACAAAGGACATCACCAAAGAGGATATTCAAAATGCCTTGGCTGGTATGTTCAAACAGATGAGACAGCGTAGTCAACAGCAAAGTGAGGCCTATCGTCAGGGTTATATGCAAGCTCTTAGAGATGCACGTAACGGAAAAGTTGATCCTTCTAAGATGAATCAGCAGAAACAAGACCCGACGGCAGGTAAATCTGAAGAGTATAAGGAAGGCTTCAAACAAGGAGTCGAAGATACTATGAAGAAAAACTTTGGTACTGATGAATTTAAGCAGGGTTATCAGGATGGTTATAACGACCAGATGAACCAGCAGAATCAGCAGCAAGGTCAAAACTCACAACAGCAATCTGGAAATCAAGGTCAACAGAACCAACAGCAAGGACAGGGACAGAATCAGTCTCAGTCTGGGAATCAGGGGAATCAATCTCAAGGTTCTCAGCAGCAGAGTGGAAGTCAGGGAAGCCAGCAGGGAGGACAACAGAATCAGGGTGGAATGCAAAATGCAGGAAACCAAGGAACTTCTCCTCAGCAAGGTTCTCAGTCCGGTTCTCAGCAAGGAGGTTCTCAAGATCAATCTCAAGGAAATCAACAGGGACAGTCCGGAGTAACCCAACAGAAGAGTCAGGATTATCAGGATGGTTATGATGCTGGACAAAGAGACGCACAAATGTCTCAGCAAAATCAAGGACAGCAGAATCAACAGAATGGTAATGGTGGACAGCAACAGAACCAACAGCAGCAACAAGGGGGTCAGCAAGGAAATATGCCTCCAATGCCTGGTTCTGGACAGATGGGAAATCAATCTCAGCCTGGTCAGGGTTCTAATCCTGGTGGTCAAGGGGGTCAGCAAGGTCAAATGCCAAACGGATCTCAAGGACAGGGTGATCCACAAGGTCAAAGTAATGGCAATGGTTCTCCTAGTTCTCAAGCAGGAAATCAAAACGGACAAGGACAAGGTGATGGAACTTATCAGGATGGCTATAATGATGGAAAGAATATGGCTCAGAATGCTATTGATCAGGCACAACAGCAAGGTCAAGGTGGACAGGGTCAGCAAGGAAATCAGCAGGGCCAGAATGGAAACCAGCAAGGACAGCAAGGCCAAGGTAACGGTCAGGGTCAAGAACAAGGCCAAGGTCAGGGACAAGGTGGTGGTCAAGGAAATGGACAATCACAAGAGATGCAAGATTTCAATAATGGATATCAGCAGGCCCTACAAGATTTGGCTAATTCCCAGAACGGACAAGGACAAGGTCAAGGCGGTCAAGGTCAGGGATTATCTGATCTCTTGAAGTCTATGGGTGTTTCTAGTGGTGGTGGTATGTCTCAGCCTGGATTTGGTGGAAACGGAGACGGTGGCACACAGGAACATAATAAAAAGGACCCAGGACAGAAGAAAGGTCAGGGAAGAGAACAGAAAGATTCTCTAAATCCATATGAGGGTATTCCAGGAAATCAAGATTCTGGAAAAGACCATCAGACAGATTCTCGTGATGATGCCGACAAGAAGAGAGAAGCCGGTCAGATACAAGCTGGCGGAGGTGTTGGAATGGGACGAGGAGGTGGTCCAGATACTACACGCGAGGTAGATAAATTCGCCGATGATGTAGATATGGCACTTTCCGAGGTACTTAACGACATTCATAATAAAGTGGTGAAATCAGAAGTTCACCGTGATATGATGAAACTCTATAATCGAGGTATCAATCGTTCAGTTATCGCACCAAGTCTCTCTAGAAAAGTGACTATCTCGACAAAACCAAAACTTGTCTTCCTGATCGATATCTCAGGTTCAATGGATACAAGACTTATAGATAGAATTCTTAATACTATCGCAAAGAGTCTGAAGAAATTGAATCGAGATCTCAGATATGATATTATTACCTGGTCTACCCGACTCGGAGAGCATATTAAAGATATAGACCCAAGAAAGAGTATTCCTAGAATCTCTTGTGGAGGTGGAACCGAGATGGCAGGTGGAATGAGATACTTCAAGGAACATTATGGACCAGAAGCTATCTTAGTACTAATATCTGATTTCTGTGATAGTCTTGATCGGTGGCATGAGGTCGAAAAAACCATGAGAAAGTATAGTATGTGGGGATTTAACTACGGAGATAATCGCTATTCATACAAAACTGGAAGCTGGGATTGGACTTATTTCAAACAAAGAGATTTTTCAGATTACGGATACGATGACTAGAGAAGAAATACATAGTTTAGTAGAGGTATTTTATCACCCTACATTTAAAACATTCTATGTCAACTCTCTTGATGGTAAAACTTTTGTACATCCGATTGGTGTCTTTGTAAGCTTGGGAATTACGACCTCTATGAAAGTACTTAACGATATAAAGGAAATTATAGAGGCACACAATGGATATTCCGCTATCATTGCTGAGATATCTTCTAAACAAATAGCTGGACAATATTTAAATACTGTAACAAAAACGAATAATACAGAGCAGTACGTATTGACAGAGTTTGATTGTGATGTTATGGATCGTACTCAGGCCCTCGAAGAATTGGATAAACTTAAGAAAACCATGAACTTAGAGGATGACTTAGAGTTCCTGAAAGATATTACTCCAAAGATCTCTAAATTATCAGATCTTATATCTAGACTTGATAAGCAGAGTAGTTGGGAAAATCATCTAATTCAGAAAGAAAATGGCGATTACAGAATATTCCATAAGTTAGTCAATTACAAAAAAGAAAATGAAATTGAATATCGAATTGGAATATATGTAACCGAGAGCTAAAATTGAAAACCAGAGAACATGAAAGTTCTTTGGTTTTTGTTTGTAACTTAAATTTTTTGTGAGAACATGAAAACAAGAGATTGGATTTATCTTGGTATTATAGCACTATGTTTGGTCTTAATTTATATTTTCTATACTAAAGCTCCTGTCATAGAAAAAGTACCAGTGATAAAAGAAAACATAGAAAAAATTGATTCCCTCAAGCGCATCATAACAAAAGATTCGCTTAAAGTGGATAGTCTAGAAAGAGAAAAATCAAAAGTAGTAGAGAAAGTAATAGTGAAAATAGAAAAACTTAAAACACTAGAACCGGACTCTACTATTATTCTTTTTAACAAATACTCTGAAGCCTACGGAGAAATCGATACCCCTAGTCCGGTACTTCAAGAGGATACAACTGTTCTTGCTTCCGTCGATAATATAAGAAATTCAAATATTATATCATCTAAATACGAAGGAGAACTAGAGAAAACAAAGATCTTAGGAGAAATGCTTCAGACTAATTATGGCATTATACAAAACAAGGACTCTATTATATACGAAAATTCTGTGATCCTTAAGAAAACAGAAGAAGCCTATAATGCTAATCTGGAAAAACTAAAGAAAGATCTGAAAAAAGAGAAGAGAACACGTAAAGCAATAACAGTTATCGGTAGTGCTGTTGCTGTGACTTTAGGATATTTCTTGATTACGAAATGATTGATGTAGTAGTAGGATATGATCAAGAATAGGGGATGTATAAGATCTATGAACCAACCACCGATACTTTGTTCGTTACTGCTAATCTGGGAGATTCTTTCTTAAAACTCTCGGAATTTCTTAAAGAACAAGGTATGATTCCTGAAGACATCCTAAAATCTGACAACATAAGATATCACATCGACTCCTCTACTTTTATAGCTATGGTAGAAAGTAATGTTAATCTTATGAAAAGACTAAGTCAAGGTCCTTCTAGCTTTATGATATCTGATAAGAGGTTTGGTCAATCACAATCCTTACAACAACAGATACAACAAAAGAAATAGAAGGACGGTTATAACAACTACAAAGGAAAAGCACCAAAAAGAGCAACCAAATTTAAGAGCGGTAATTTTTCTAAATCTTCGTTTGGTGATTCCTATAGAAAATTTGGAGGAAATGGTTTCTAATTTGCAAATCTATACATCTTTTTTGAGTAGTGAAAATATAGAGAGAATAGTTTCAAATAACTTATTGCCAGTTTTTATATTAAGATACATCGGAAATATTGAATGTGTGTCTGACTGGTATGGTACTCCTCTTCATATCCCTGAATTATCTCCGTCGAATGAGCTTTTTTGGGATTACCGAGATGGAAAAATAGATCATAAGACTTACATTAAAAAATTCTTACTCGAAATATGTGAAGTTAATTTTCATAAGCTTATAAAGAAATTTGAATACCTTACCGAAAGTTGTTAGGCAGATGGTATAGTTCTTTGTGCTATCGGAAACAAAGAGACTTCACATAGGACGATAGTTTCTGATATACTCTGGCGGACGGGTTATTTAATATATAAACCGACCGAGCTATATGTTTAAGGAAATAGAAATACAAGAACAAATCATAGAGAAATTAGGAGAAAGAGACTTATACCCTTTCTCTGTAGTATTTAGTTTCGAAAGTCCTGATGGTGGTGGAATTCTTAGTATTACTTTCCACTTTGAACAGGATCTTACTAAGCTACTTGATATATTAAAATACAAAAGTCAGTGTGATAAAAGTGGTTGGCTGATAATGGATAAAAATAACACAATTATCTTAACTGGCTTAGCATTACTTAACTTATACACTAACTTATGACACACAGAGATATACTTAAAGAATTTCTAGTTCTCGGCTATACTCCAGGACTTAGAAAAACAGGACTAAGGGATATATCTCTCAGTGACTATACCATTGTTCGGATAACATATAACGGATGGAATGTGATTAATCTCTTAAACGGCACTAATATCTTCATACCTTGGGAATTAACAGATATTTTTGAAAGTCTTAATACTTGGGGCGGAGATAGATTATATAGGCTATCAAGAGAAGGAATAGATAAGATAGATAAAGAAATATACTATCTCTTATCACTTACTACGTATATATGGAGGACCGACGGAAAGGAGATGTTTCTTAATTGTCTGGCAAAAATATGTAGCTTAGGGACATCCGAATTTAGAGAATGGTATCTGGATGAGTTTGAAAAGAGACTTAGTCCGATAGAATTTAATTCACTAGATAAGTATAAAAAACTATGAAAGTACTTGAAATTTATACAGACGGATCTCACCTCAAACTTACTACCGGAAGATTAGGTATAGGTGGGGTATTGATAGATCCTTCCCAGCAACAACCTCTCGGAAAATTACTGGGAAAATTTAGTATAGAACTCCAACCGGCCGAACTAAAAACAAAATTTGGTCCCGGTGCAGAAACTTGTAGTAACCCGACAGCAGAATTAACGGCAGTTCTAGTATCCCTAAGAAAATTTGCCGATAAAATTAAAGATGCCGAAATTATAACAGTTCATGCAGACTATATAGGAGTTAAAGAATGGATGACAGGAGCATGGAGAGTGAGAGAACCATATATAGCTAATATCAAAAAGGAAATCGACTCGGAAATAGCAAAACAAGGATTAACCGGAAAAGTTCAGTTCGCTTGGGTTAAGGGGCATCAGAAATATATAGCCGGAGATCCCGATATACACTGGAACGATTTCTGCGATTCACTAGCAAAAGGAGAACGATCATGACAAATTGCGAATGTAAAAGAATGGTAAAACCTCATGGGACTTGGACTCTTGAGGAATTGATTGGAGCTAGAGTTACAATTTCTAGCATGCCCGTCACTAATTTTGCCGGAGGAGGATTTGATACAGATACTCCATGTACAATTAAGGATATTTACTTCAGAGTTTCGTTGGATGGAAAAACTATAACCATCATAGAACTAGAAGAATTTCCTGGATACTTTTTTACATGGAAGGACTTGGAGATAGAGGCAATACTTGTAAAACCTAAGAAAGATGGCGAATAAAGTTAGAAGTCCTAGAGACATTAGATTAAAAACCTCGACTACAACGGTGAGATCTACCAAACCGAGGACTGAAAGAATTGTACGAAATAACCAAGACTCTACATGGAAATCTGGATTGGCTGCTGGTACAAGTCTTGAAAATTATAAACTTGATATAATGAAGTTGTCATAATATGAGTACAAAAATTATAATCAACAAAACAGGAGTTGCTACTAAAAATAAAGGTGACGGACTTACAGCTTCCGACGTAAATAAGATAAACGGAACTGTCAACACTATAGTAGACGCAATTAACCCAATCCTAGCTTCTGTCTTTAACGTAAATGCTGAACTGGGAAGTACTAATACATACACACTCGCAGAAGCTATCAGATTAGTACCACCAGTAAGAAAAGGTAAAGGACTAGAAGTTAAATACCTAAATAGAATGGGTACTCTTGATAGCTATGTATACTATGGAGATACTACCGAGGACGAAGATTGGGAGAACTTGGATAATTGGGGGAATAGTATAAGAGTAATCGACGGAGGAGAATGGTAATATGGAATGGGATAATACTTACTATGCTAAACTAGAACAGGCAAGCACATATCTGAAGACCAAACTCGGAATTTCTACACTCGACTATTGGAAAACTCGAGCTGCCTTAACCCCATATTACTACTATATCATAAACCACCTAAACGAAGTACTAATTAATTCTGGTACCGAAGATCTTAAGTCCTTGATTCAGCTCGTATTAGATACTTTCGAGTGGGGAGGTGACTTGATAATAGCACATAATACACAAGAACTAGGTGAAACTATCGGACTCGGAGACGAATTTTTCCACGATTACCTAGATTTTTGTTGGGGTGATTTTATGTCTACACTCTGCTTGCGACTAAAATTCCAGTATGCATATCTTTTCGCACAAGAACCAGACGGAGAATGTTGTGTATGTGGCGCTCGTGGACAAACAGAAACTGACTACGAGAGCTGGGAATCTGGTGTTTATCCTGAGGACGAATGCTATGATAGATCCAATTACTGGCGCTCAACTTCTGCTTGGGGACTGGAGAAAGATAGATTCTGCGAATGTTACCGACACAGTGAGAATTCTTGAAAATAAGAGAGATACCTACTACATAAAATAGTAAGTATCTCTTTTTTATTTCGAGAGAGCATGAATAAGATCTCGCAATAGGTCATACTCGTCGACCTCTTTCTCTTTGTGTGGCTCTGTATAGTAATGATCTACTAGTATCTCAAAATACTCTGGCGATTTCTTATAGAGTGCTCCCCAAGTTCGTATGTTAGTGAAAAAACGATCATAATGACTTCCAGTAGTTATCCATCCTGTATCTAGACCAAAATATTCCTTCTCTAGATACTTCATGGCAACCTCCCGTAAAGCATCACATATAAAGTTTATCTCTTCCGGACTACACATCTTCATTATCCTAGGACCCATACTAAACTCTTGTATTCTCCTGTATTTAGTTGTCGGATCTTGTTTACTTGGTATTCCGCTGTCTAGGTAATAAGATTTTTCTAGGCTGGACATATACTCAGGATGACCAGGATATTCTATATTTCTATCCATCCCTAGGTCTTCCGGTTTTAAGATTGCCCGGTTTGTCTTTAATACATACGGACGAGATTTCATAAATAACTCGTCTTCCGTAAGTAATTTAGAGTCAATAAGATTTGTAATGTAAGATTTAAGATTATCACTGACTCTCTTGTAATCTTCATCCGCTTCTTTCGATATTTCACGATACAGGAATCTCTTTTGCTCCTTCGTAAATGTCTTATACTTCTGATCCTTTGTCGGCTCCATCATTCTTGTAATTTTTATAGAGTTCTTCGTAATTCTTCTTTATGAACGTTATATTTACTTTCGGATGATTAAAAAATACCGTTGCCTTCTCTAGTTTCTCTAATCCGGTCTTCAGGTTCTTCGCTAATTCTTTAAGATCAGACCAAATAAGCTCTTTAAACTTTGGGTCTGTTCTGGCTAAACCCTCGATGGTAGTGTGAACGGCAGGTAATTTCTTTCCATACTCTATCTTGAATAATCTATTATACTCTTCATAGGTATAGTAAGGAGGATAATTATAACTACTAAATACCTCAATCTCAGCTATCCTATGACGATCTCCAGAAATAGATATACTTTCTTCCCACTCGACACGATCAGGATATTTCGATTGTATCTCCTTATCTCGGTCAGTCATGTAGGTATCCTCTAAGTAACGAATCGTCTTTTCACGTACCTTCTCTTTTAGTTCTCCTAATTTCTTATACTCCGGGATCAT
>Ga0256407_10002350_pt1 | contig 36492 bp, 27 predicted proteins | sample RumenRJG_04DNA_FD_193489 | JGI IMG/M metagenome (GOLD analysis project Ga0256407, IMG submission 193489) | Bovine rumen microbial communities from Lethbridge, Alberta, Canada - RJG_04 | ecosystem: Host-associated > Mammals > Digestive system > Stomach > Rumen | place: Canada: Alberta...
TGGGGTCCATAGACAACTGTTCCTCATTGTCACCAACTACACATCCACCGGCAGAAGCAGCTTCATTGTGAGCGGCCTGTTCCTCAGTAATGTTAACCTCTACAGGCTTCTGAGGATCGGCAGCAGCATCAACAGCTGTTTCATCGTTCTTGATCTCAGAGTTTTCTACATCGATATTATCCAACTCTGAGTCATTTTCCATAGAAAATAAATCAAACATATGTTCAATTCTCCTATACTTAGTTTAGTATATCAGTTATTTTGTATGCTCCAGGAGCACGAATAACAATTTTATTAGATTCGATGTATATAGTTATAGTGGTTTTTTCACCAACTATAATTGTATCATCGTCCTGTACAGTGTTTTCACCTTCATCTAGAGCATACATATCTCCATCTGAAGTTTTAACATAAACTTCACCTTTCGTAGTCATTTTGTATGACTTACTGAATGTCGGTAATGACAAAGCGAAGCAAATAATTAAAATCGAAATAATCTTTTTCATTTTTCTTTTTTATCCTTTTCTTCTTTTGTTGCTAACGGTGTAGATTCTTTACCAAAATTTTTAGCAATACCTATAGCACCATCTCCTGCAACATAAAGCACACAAGATGAAACTAATGCAGATACAATGCCTTTTAATGGTAATTCTATACCTTTAAATTCTTGCTTTCCGGAAACATTAAAAACAGTAAATGTGTGACCAAGAAAAAAATTCAAGATCATATTTTCAATAAAAATAATTATCAATATTTTGATAACTGTTTTTAAACGTTCTGGATGTCCAACATCACATGTTCCTATATCCATGATTGAAGTTTTCACCGCAAATGCAGCTCTATCAACACCACAGTATAGTGAACATATTACCATTAATCCCCACGCAAACATTTCCAAAGGAAATGTAAAACCTTCTGATATGTGACTTACATCTATTGGTGTAAATTCAGCTAATATTCGAGGAAGACAGAAAATGATAGTCAAAATCATATAGGCAATTGCATAAGCATAAACAGCATAGCAAACATCTATATTCTTTTTACTCATAAATTAAAAAATCCTTAAAACAATATTTGTTCTATTAATATATGTTATATAGAAATGTTAAAAGAATAAATAATAAGAAGGGAGAAAACCTCCCTTCTTAGCTATTTTAAGCCTGTAAACTCGGTTCATTATTCACATTGAAGACACTAGAAGTGTTTTTATCATCTATGGGAATGTCATCAGCATTATTGAATACTTTTCCTTTTCCAGACAACAACATCCAAGCACGATTCTCAATAGAGAACAATGTGAGGATATCGATGATAACACACTGGCGCAAGCGAATAAAGTGAGTCTTAGCTTGTTTTACAAACATTACTACATTAGTAAACTTATTATAGCGACCACTGATCTGCTGATCATAAGAATCAGCATTCATTTTAGCTACTGCATCGTTGATGTACTTCTGCATAGCCTTAATGTTTTCATGATCGGCTTTAACTCGTTCTTTATAGCGTTTAAGAACACCTTCGAGTTTCATAAGATATCCGTTGTTTCCGAGAACTGTTGAAGAAAGTTCGACATAATCGTGGAAAGCAACCTTAAGTTTTTCAATAGTAGCATTTCCTTCAGTAGTTTCGATACCAAAGTATTTGTTAAGAGGAACTTTTTCTTTCTTAGGTTTAGCTGACAAACCAAGAACGATCTTATGAGCAGCTCCTTCCATATCTTTAGAGTCGAGTTTATCTTTAATTACTGCGTATACATCAGTCGGTTTATATTCTTTACCAATCTCATTAGAGAATACTGCTTGAGAATAATAATCTCTAGCACCATTCAATAATGTATCAAGATCATCATCATTTGTAATGGAGTTCGTCATCAATGCAGATTTCAAAGCATCAATATTGAATACTGACTTATTGTTTTTCTCGTAAATAGGTAGATTGACAAAAGCTTTCAACTGAGGAGAATTAAGCTTTGTGAAAATACTCAAGTGATCACCAACGAAGTCAGCAGCAACTTCACTGTTAGTAACCGTATCAATCATAATAGTTTTATCAGCAAAGATTTTTGCAAAAATATCTTTGTTTGCAACATTGTAACCAGCAATACCTTTCTCTTCGAAAAGCTTAACGAGGTTAGTTGATTGGATACGTTTTTTCTGAATAAAAATAATCAAAGATTTGATCAAAGAAATAACAATTTCTCCGATCTTTGAGAAAATCTCAACTAAGAATTGCCAGATCTTCAAGAACATTGACTTGATATTCTGGACAAACATTTCAGTAAGTTTCATTTCTCGTATAGCCGTTATCCGCTTTTCTTCACCGTCTTCAGTAGACAGTATAGAATATTGATCTTTATGTAGTTTCATGGCTGTAGAGAAAGAATCATATTGATTTAAAATCAAACCTTCTGTAGCTCTAACGTCATGAAATGTTTTTTCTGCGCTAGTCAGATATTCGTCATATGAAAGACTGACGAAATTACTTTCGGTACTTGCGTCCATATTTATAAATCTCCTAAATAATTTGATTTGAATATGTCTTCACGACCTCAGGATCATCGAAATCCGGAGTTTTATTTTTTGTAATACAACCATTATAGTAGATTTGCTGAGTTTGCTTTTGATCTAGATAAGAAAGTCTTACTGGCTGACCCCACAAACTAAAAAATACATCTATATGGTTATGATAATCTATGCCCCAATATTGCTTAGATCCATGAATATGTCCATGGATGTCTAACACATTTCCTGTGTCTATTGGACCATGAGAGAATCCATGTTTCTTTGTAAGAATAGGATTCTTATATACTTCAACAAATCCACATTGATTATGATAAAAATCAATATCTGCTGTGTCATTATTGCCGTATATCATTATTTTACGCCCATTTAGTCGTTTACATAACATAATAAGTTTTTGCTTAATAGCATCTGAACCTGCTTCATAGAATTCCTCTTCAGAAATATCTCCAAGGAATAAGAATACGTCGTTCGGTTTAACGTATTTGTTATGCAAGTTTATTATTCCTTCCGAACGACTGAGATCATTTCTATCACCTTTAAGAACTTCACGCAATAAGTGATAGTCTGCAGAAATCATCGGATTGAGTTTATCTATATTAAACATCAACGAATTCTGAAGTATTGAAATTCTGGTTTTTGCTGCACTGGGTGTGATCATTTCAAAATATTTGCATAGATCTTCACAATATGCAGCCACGACAATCGATAAAGAATGAGCGTAAGAATACAAACAATCGATATTATCGTATAATGTTTGTGCCTCACTCTCGTCGAATGTTGTTAAAATAGACTTTAATTCTTTTAATCTGTTTTTGCAGATCTTCTGAACGTCTATAACAGAATTAAAATAGTTGTCTATCTTCACAATGTCGTTGTAGACATCTTTAACTCGTTGAAGATTTGTTCCAAATACTTCATTGAATTTATATGTATCAAAATCTTTAGCGGTTTTAATTTTGTAAAGATTTAATAAAATTTGAGGTGTATAATGTGTAACCATCGAAGGTCGTTTAGAACCTAACAAATATTCTTTTGTGAAAGGTTTAGAAAGATAATCCATCAACGGTTTTATTAAAGCAGCATTAATAGTGAAATCTGAATCCACATAGCTATGAGAGCATTTAGTCGGTGAATTTGTGTGTGATACGTTGCGGAATAATACACCAATAAAACCAAATGTATCTTTATCTGTACAACCAATCTTGCTGTATGTATCTGTAACCATTGAAGCTATATGAAGTAGCAAATTTGCTATATTATTCAGCATTGATTTAGATTGTAATGCTTTTTCATTAGATTGGTAATAATCTTCAGTTGATGTAGCTACACCATTTCCGGTAGTATCCGGATTGGGATACTTTTCATCATCTGGTTTAACGACTACAGAAAACTTATTTCTGTTTCTGCCATCAGATGTATATTCTTTTGGTTTGTTTTGATTGACAAGTTCATTGTCATTCGGAAAATATTTCAATTCGTTTGTCATAGTAAATCTCATGTTTAAATAGTATATTAATATGTTTTTCAATAGATGTGTAATAGATTACATATTATATTAGTGGAGGTAACGCATGGAGAACAAATATGTGAAAAAACGCAAATTTTGGATCAAAGTGTTTAAAATCACAGCAATAATAGATATCGGAATCATGGGCGTAACCACGTTGTTTGTAAATATAAGAATGTGGAGAGCCCAGAGAAAAGTAAACGAGCAAAATCGCAAATTGGGAGGAAAGCGATGGAAGTAAATGAAGCTAGAGCAGCAGCTAAAAAAGCAGCGAAACATCTTGGTGGAACGATCGAAGAACAGAAACTCATTGAAGAAAATCTTTATGAATCATTTTTGACCGGAAAAGATGTTCCAAGTAAGTACGGTCAAATTCTGTATGATCCGATGGACATTGGAACAGATTGCTGCGTGTGAACACAAAGTAAAGAAGTCCTGGAGTGAACCAGGACTTCTTTTTTTAAGACTTAGTTCTGGAAGTCGAACATAGCCTCGAGAGACTCTTGGCTCAAGCTTTCAGTGGTCTTTTTCTTCGCATCTTTCTTGGCGGCTCCAGCAGCACGAAGATAGTGCTTAAGAGCAATGTGAGCAGACTTGCGGAAGCGGAGAGTATAGCTCTCCAATTCGAGCATGACGCTTGTCCAGAAAGAGTTGAACATAATGCGAGCATTGGCAAGCTTAGCAAGTTCATTGCTGATTGAACCAACACCGGCATTCTTATCGGCCTTAGCCATAGCGCTCTGGAGAGACTTGGCAACTGAATCGATAAGTTTTGTGTACTGAGAGAATACCTTCTGCTGCTCGTGAACGCCAGAAAGAACTTCCTTAACGTTCTTTGTAAGAGCTTCGTCCTTAAGGACTTCGAAGTTCTTAGAGAGCTTCTTCATCTCTCCAACAGAAATTGTTGAAACGGCATCCTGGCTAGCAAAAGCACCACAAACGATAGAGTGAGCATTTGTTCCAGAGGCTGAACCAAATACTGAAGCGATATCGTCTGTTCTCTGCTTCTGAAGCTTCTTAGTAATCTCAGAAACCTTAGAGCGAACAGCGCTCAATGTGTCAGTTGAGTTAGCGCGGAAAGCAAGTCCGAAGAAACCCAAACCAACTTTAAGCACGTCCTGAGCGGTCTTTGTCTTGTCACCAAGAGAAGAAGCCTTGCTGGCAGCATTCTTCATGATTACCAAGTCCTGGTCGTTATTCATTCCCTTAGTAGCTTTGGCATAAGCTCCAGCAGCCTTAGTAGCCTGCTTGAGAACACCGTCAGCGTTAACCTTCCAGGGGAGCGACTTGAACTTCACATCGTCTGTCTTAGCAGCCTTGGCAGCAGCGTCGATCTTAGCCTTATTCTCAGAATAAGTCTGATAATCTTTAATCTGACTGCGTGTATCCAATGAAGCGATAGCATTTCCGAGCCACTTGATGAAGTGAGCAATAGCTTCGATAACGCGGCGGCAAGCTGTACAAATAGCATCCCAAACGCGCTTGAAGAAATCACCTACTTTGCCTTCGATAGCATAAGCCCAAGGATCCAAGGTCTGAACATTTTCAAAACCTTCGGCTCCACGAGCCTTGGCTGTGTTGATCGGTCTTGCGAGCTTTGAGGCAAACGTAAGACGATCTTCGAGGGCTTCAAGACTTGTGTGTACGTACATACCCATGCAAACAGCGTTACCCAAAGATGTAACGGCTCCCTGAATGAACTCTTCAGTGCTCTTAGAAGGGCTATTGAAGATTTCGGCAACCTTAGTTACACCCTCAAGCTTTACTGCGCGGCGTTGTGTTTCCGGCATTAACGCTGATTCGATAGAAAATTCGTTATAAGCCATATTGTATAACTCCTTTTGGATTACAATTGGATTTTACAGGTCGCTTGACGAAATCATTTTTAATTCTATTCTAAATTGGGTCTGAAAACAATAAAGAACAGCTCGATTTTATCAAACTTTATTTTTCCGGAGGTTATAAATAACTATATTTATTTGTCTTATTAAAAAATAACTACAGGTTTGGTAGATCCAGAATCATTAGTTTCTGTAACTTGTGTAGGATCTGTTTCGGGATTATACGCACCAGTATCTGTAGAATCTCCATCAGATGTAGTAGCATTTCCCATATCTTCAGCTATTTGACGATAATCAGTATTGTCGTCTTTACGTGTATCATCACGAGTATCCATAGCAGCATCAACTTCTGATTTATATAGAATATTAGCGAAAGCAGCCATGCGTTCACAAATACCCTTTTGTTTTTCAATGATCTTAGCTATACGAGCTTTTTCTTGCTCACTTGTAGCATTAGCCATCTCACGACGAAGATCAGCCATATTAGCTTCAATCATTTCACATTCATCCGAAAGGAATTCATATCCCTTAAGACGCAAGTGATAGAAGAAATAAACAGCAGGTTGAATCAAAGACATGATCAAAACAAGAATCAGAACGATGAAAACAGGTATAGAAATAAGACCACCAATTAAGAATTCCTCTGACTGTTCAGGATCAAGGGATTCTTTGGCAAGTTTTTTATTTTTTGCAGCAGTAAGAACTTTGTCAAACCAGTTATAAGCTTTGCTTGTAATAGTAGAAACACCATTCAAACAAGTTTTAGCAGGTTTGAAAACAAAATTCTTAACCATAGCATTTGTGTTCTCGCACATGTTTTTAGCAGCTTTGTAATTACAATCTTCGTTAGAAGTCTTGTCGTTGATATCATTTTCGGCTAAGATAGCGAGTATATTTGATAACTCACTCTTATAATTCAAATTAATTACTATTAAAATAACCAAAAGAACGCCAATTATGATCATGAGAACAGAAATCAATGTTGTCAAAGCCTGAATACTCAACATTGTGGAGTTGAGAGTTGTTGAAAGTGTAAGGAATGATGCTTTTATAGAAGCAATTGTTGCACCAATGGCACCAAAAGCTTCCTGTGATTTTTCATCCTCGGCATCATATTCATTCAACCAAGCTTCGATAGATTCCATATCAAGAGATTCTTTAGAAGAAACCTCTTTCATTATCGGATCTTTTCTTAAACGGCTCAAGAACTTCAAATTAGCGGCATTTGAGAAGAACTCATAAATGTCGCAATAAAGTTTAGCTTGAGTGTTTTTGAATTCGTTGTGATTAGAACAAACTGTTTTCAAATCATCATAAGTTTTTTTGAAAGACTTCATTGTAACATACGGAAGTTTTGCTACATCGTAATTTGCTTCTTCGAATTGCTTAACAATTCCCCTAAATTCAACAGGCACCATGTGACCTTTACTACATTGTGTAACTGTTTTACCGAATGAGAGAATAGAAGCTTTTATAGACAAATCTTCAGATTTTGAAAATACTTTGCTTTCAGGTACTCGACTTACTGAGTCCATCATTTCGTCGAGTTTGCCACCATTCATTGTAAAAATATCTTTATTCGATAGTTTTATCATTTTATATCTCCATATCTATATTTAGCGCTTAGTAATGAGCCTAGACATATTAGCAACAGCAGAAGCTAATGAAGTAGCAACATTATTGGTATTACTATCTTTAACACCAAGATCCTTAATTTTAACACTTATCGGACGTTCCTCACCAGAATAGAATAAGTGTAAAACGTCATTTGTGCTATCGACGATACCAAGACCAAGAAGCATATATTCGTCCAAGAAAGGATCAATGAACTTCTGACGATTGTTCAGACAATTTGAAAGACGACAAGCTGTAGTTGTTGAGAATTCGGATTCATCAACAATCAGCGTACACATCGGCAAATCAGATTGTGTTTTCTTAGCGATGATGTTCTTTAAGAACGGAATGAATTCAGAAATAGACTTGAGTCTATACTTAGCTTTATTATTAAGCAAACGACGGAAGAACGGAGTATTTCCAATCGTCTTCTCACGGTCAATATCTTTCTTAGTAGTGTCGATAGCAAGCAACCAGTCCTTGAAGAAACTTATCTGACCAGTAGTCATTTTGATAAAGTTCAAAAGCTTTCTACCCCTGATATTTACGCCAAGAAGAATGTCTTTAATATCACGAGATTCGACGAACTGCAATGTAGCTTTAATAGCCAAAGGAACGTCGATCGGACGGCTAGCACCATGTCCATCATGGATGAAAAGTTTCAATGTTACAATTGTCGGACCAGTTTTACCGAGTTTGGAAAGAACATCTGCTGTATTGTTAACCGAATACATATTAGAAACTTCAGTATTCTGAGCTTCAGCAAAATACTCAGCAGCATCATCCCAATCGGGACCACCTTCATTATCGGCAGGACGAGGACAACCAATAGCTGTAGCAGCGTTGCTTTCTTTAATCTCAGCATATGTGTGAGACTTGATGAAATCTCTAACCGGTTTAAGGAATATGTTGCTAGAGTTGTCAATATCAACATCTTGAGATTTTAATTCTGTACTGAAAATCGGTTTAGAAATATCTGAAAGCTTATTGAAGCTATGATACTCTTCTTGTGAAAGATATTTATTTACGTATTCCTGACCAGCGTTAATGTAATCTTCTGTAGCAGGAAGAATAGAAACATTTACGCCAGAGTAAGATTCGTAAGAGGAAACCAAATCGTTAATGTGAGTTTCGATCGTATCACCAGATCCACTCTTTACAACAGGATTCAAACCAGCAGAAAGAATAATAAACCTAGCGCAATCAAATTCGATTTGTTTGGTGATAGCCAAAGCAGTATCGTAACTAGAAACAAGTGTAGAACATGCTACAGGATATTCCATAATATATTTACTAGCTCGACTTGAAATTGATTTGGCTTTTGTAAAAGCTGACGACAATGCAGAATAATCTTTATTTCCGCTAGAATTCATTTGATTCTGTGCTTTGCGTGATAAAGATATTACGTCGAAAAGTTCGCTTATAATACCCATTTGAGTACTCCTTTTATAACTAAAAAAGTAAAATAAATTACTTATTTGATTAAAAAATAATATATAGTAATGTTTTTGATAGTTTAATATGGGTGACATTCCTATATACTAAATTGAAACGTTCGAGGTTTTAATTATGGAACGCGAAGCATACGAAAATGTTGAAAACGAATTTGAGAAAAAATCAAATAAAGTATTTAAAAACAATACTGAAAAATATAGTAAGAACGACAAAGCATTTTTGAAACATATTAACCAATTATTTGGTAATGCTATGTCTGCTAAAGGATTGAATGTTCTTGATCCTCTTTATGCTAACTTTTTTCACTATAATAAGATGAGCATGCGTGGCAATTTGGATATGCCTCGTATTACAAGAACTTATGTATTCTTTACTAGACCAGAGATGAATTTCTCATATGAAAATATCAATGCTATTCCATTCTTTAAATGGTTATATAGTAAACGCATTGGTAAAATGATTATGGCATCTCTTACAGATCCTGAGTATTTCATTAATGCTCCATCTGCATTAAATGGAGCCGCTGGTAACATGACAAATCAGCAGATTTATGAAATAATGAAGGAATATACAGATACTGTTAATAAAATGCAGAAAGCATATAACAGTACTCGTGGTGATTCTGACTGGAAAAACATAATTGCTTCTGATGAAGATGAAGACACTCGTGCAGCAGTAGCAACATTTCAAGAAGGTTTATCTAAAGTTCCTAGTATGGCTGCGGCTTATTCTGCATCTGGAAATCATACGATTGGTGGTCAAAATGTAGTAAATGCTGATCAAGATGATCCTAACGAAGTAAATCGTTTAACTTCTATGCAAATTGATTCGTTGTATGATCAAGAAATGCTCGATAATTTAAAGAAATCTTTGGAAGATAATTCTAGTTTGTTTAATACAGAATATAAAAAATATGAACAACGACTAGATGAAATAATGAAACAAATGGAGAAAATAGAAACTCCATTATCAGAAGATGAAAAATATAAATATTACACAAGTTTGAATCTTCATCAAGCAAAACATATTTTAAAAGAACGACATAATCGCAAAGGTGATAGGTTTGAGTTTACTTCACCATTCATTCCTTTGCTTAATAATACATGTACTCAACTTAACGGTGCGAAAGATTTGAGTCTTGAATCGCATAATTATGAAGAAGATGAATTTGGAACATACCAGCATGTTGCCACAGGTATGGACGAAATTTTTGGACCTGGTACATTAAATACTACGTTTGAAGACTTTCTTTACAGCCCTGTTTCTTTAATGATGATGTGCTGGGTATTCTATATTCACTACGTTTCTCGAGGATTTATCACTGCTAGTCGTGAACATGAAACTGAACGTATTCTTGATTATACTTGTAGTGCTTACGTATTTGTTATAGGTGAAGATGGTAGAAGAATAGAACGTTTTGGTAAATATACCGGTTGTTATCCTACTACATTCCCATTAGCATCACAGCTCGATCATAATTTAACTCCTGATAATGATGCTTTTCATAAGATTTCTATTTCTTGGAAATATAATAGATATGAACCAATGGATCCTCAGATTATGGCAGATTTTAATTTCTTGTCAGAATCTGAATGGTTATGTAAACTCAAACCTCCATTGTGGGAAAATCTTTATGACAGACATGATAATGTTCGAGCTAATACATTTGAAAAGATGGAAGCTGGACATTTAAAACAAGGTGAACGGGAAGATCTTGCTAAATTAAATCGTTCTTCTGCACTTTGGGAAATGATCGATTCTGATACAGTTGGCATGTCAGGACAATTGCCTCCTGCGTTGATCGAAGCTGATGATCCAGATAATTCACCGATTACACAAATCAATAACTACTGGGGAGGATATCCATTCATCAATGATGGTACAGAATTGATATGGGTATTGCCTAAATTCTACGGAAAAGGAAATAGTCCCGCTCCAGTTCCAACAGATTGGTAAATATATAACTAGGCACTACGAGTGCCTAGTTTTTATTTTATTTGCTTTGAGCGAGAGCTAACATGATTTTGCCAACGATGCGATTTACACCATCGTCAAAATGTTTAACTGTTGTAGAGTAAACTCCGCACCAGTCGTTAAATTCTTCAAGAACAGTAATCGCGAGTGTGTCAATGAAATCTTTACCGAGTTCGATAGTTTCATCTTCAGAATTTACAAAATTCCAAAGATAAGTGTCGTATTTTGTGAAAATGCTATATGAAATAGCAAGACACAAATTACGAAGAAGGATTCTCTTTCTGACGATAGTTTCATAGCGTTTTGATTTTGAAACAATCTGATCCAAAGTTTCTTTAGATATAGATGTTTTTGCAGAAGCTTTCAAATCAGCGATAGAATTTTCAAATACTTTCAAGTCTTCATTTGAATAGAAAGTACGTGATTTACCAGAACGTTTGCGTTCAGTATATTCTTCACAGTCTGCCTTGAAACGTTCGGCTTCGGCAACATCCATAATATTGTAATCGTCAATATTTGGTTTTTTCAAGTTATCAGCTTTGTCATATTCGCAAACTTTATTAAAAATTTCACGAGCGAGACTAGCGAACGTTACTTCGACAACGTTAGGATCAGAGGAAACTCTAGCTTTAGCGCCTTTTGAAATTTTAGTTGAAGTCTTTTTCATTTTTTCTACTCCTTATATAATATTTATACCCAATCATTTAATAAAATAAAGTATTTTTCATCTTATCTATATAATAAGAACAAAAACATTTATATATACTTTGGCAGGAGCTTACTATAATATGAGTACGAAAATAGAAATTAATGACATTATTGATGCGAATTCGCACAATAGTGCAATGGCTCTTACTGCAGCTTGGGCAAATTGTTTTAAAAAATATGCGATGGAAGAATATGAGGATTTGTCAGATAATCCTGCAAGCTCATTTAATGTTTTTACACATTTGACAGCACAAGGTGCTGCTAAAATGATGTATGAACAGGCCGCTCGTATTTCAGAAACAAATGTTTCGACTGCGATTTTACCTAAATCTTTAATGAATCAGTTAACAACTGAAGAAATGACCGGTATCTTTGGAACACCAGCCTCTACAACTATTGCTTTCTGTATCGTTAAAGATGATATTATTAAAAATGCAGTTTTTGATGAAAATGAAAAAGTATACCGCTTAGTAATCAATAAGAACTTGGTAACTACTTTTGAATCGCATCCATCATTCACTTTGCCTTATGACGTAATCGTTAATTACAAACCAGTAAACTTAAAGGAAATTGATTCTGAAACTGGCGACGTGGTTACAAATCAATCTGATAATATTTACGCTTATTACGATATGCCGGATGCTTCTAACGACGGTATGCGAAACGTATATGGTATTTATAACCAGTACATTTCTTCTCGTGAAATGCGTTATGAAGGAAAGATTTATGTGGCTTTCTTCTTAAAGGTTTTCCAAATCCAACGAAAAGAAGTTACATTCTACGTTAACGATCCTTATACTGCAGATACAACGATAACGTTTGAGAATTTGCTATGTGGATTTGAAGTTTTTAGAACCAAATCGAATTCACACGTTGAAACAATGATGAATGGTGTTACTGAAGGTAATTCTTTGGCAGCGAATTCATACAATTTCAGCTATGATTTTAAACGCAATTCTCAAAACTTTAATTTGATATTCTCTAAAATGAATGATGCTTCAGCATTAACTGTTGGAGATACAATTCGTGTTGTAATATACTCTACTGAAGGCGATAAAGGAAATCTTGAATTCCCTTACATGATTTACAACGTCAGTAAGCTTTCAGTGATGTATAACCAAGATATGAGCAAAGCTAATCAGAATGCTATGATTAACATTATCTGTTTAGCTTTCGCTAGAGACAAAGCTGCTGTTGGCGGTAAGAATTCTTTGACTTTTGAAGAAATCCGTACTTTGATTGAGAACAAACGATATTCTCGTGATATTCTTATTACAAATATGGAAATTAAAAATAAAGGTCAAGAGAAGGGACTTCAGATTGAACAAGTTCAACATGATCTAACCGCTATGACGTACAAATCGATCGATATGTTGAAATATAAAAACATGGTTCTTTCAACAGGTATGGACAACATCTATTTTGATTTTACTCAGAAACAAAAGATGTTGGGCAAATATAACTACTACCTAATCGAACCTACAGATGTTTTCAAACTCAATCAAAAAAACAATCGATTTGAATTTATTAGCAGTGCATCACAAGAACGTGAAACATATCTTGATTATGTAAATAAATATAATAAAGCTGTCGAGAAAAAGGATGTTTTGGAAGTTTCATTCCCATTCTATATTCGATATGAAAATACTGTAAATCCAAAGATTCAAGTTTATGATATGTTTGTAAACGATATTCAATACTTGAAGTTTGCAGCGTATCGTGAGCAATATGCTTTGGATAAATTGGATATTCCGTTCTTAAAAGTCTTACGTAGACCTTATAAGAATGAGAACAGTAAAGCTTGGGGCGAAAGTAATAGTACTAACAAGTACGTTGTACAGTTCATTGTGTATACTGGTGAGAATACATTAAACAAGATGTATGCTCAATCTCATGATAGTGATTCGTCATTGAATTACGTAAATGCTCGAACTGAAAAAGAGTACATGAAACAGTACATAACATTTGAACTTTCTTTGTTAAACATCAACGACAACCATCGATACATTGTAAATCCGACAAATGTATTAATTACAAATGCTGATACAATGCTCGCTGATGGTTATATCGCATATCAAGCTACGTTTGAAACAAATAACTTTATTTCAGATGATAAGCAAATTCAGCTTAATGGCATTCGTAATGCTACATCTATTTCAAAAGATTATTCTGTTTATACTCCAGTTGATTCTACGGTTCAGTTTAGAATTGTTGGTAAATTTAACGATCTTACAAACAATCCGTATGGTAATGATTGTATTGCTTACGAAACTGATAATGTACAATTGGTCAAGTATCTTACAGACGATTTCAAGATCGATTTCGATATCATCTTGAGCGATAACGTTTATGAGACTTGGGATAATGTTCCTTTTGAATACGGCTATGGTCGATATGGTGATAGTAAATCAACAATAAAGATTCTTAATCCATTGTATGATCCGACAAAGGATCCATCAAATCCAGATAAACCAAGCAATAGAACTGATCCTGCAGCTTACAAATATCTTTCTGAAGTGGATGATGATAACAAAGTAATTCTTCGATACAATGGTGAAGACGCAGTTCCATTACCAATATACAAAGTAGCACATCGTAAAAACGATTTCGTTTGCGATTACATTCCAATCAATAAAGAAACTGATGAAATCAATGACGAATCTATTTACTACAAACGCAAGCATAATACCAAGATGGTAAATGGTGAAGAAGTTGAGCTGGAAGATGAATTGATTGACGAGTTGTCAGAATATCCAGATATTCCAGCTGATTATGATCCACACGTTTATGAACAAGTTACAGGTGCAGAAGTCAAAGCTGATACATCAGATACAGTATATTACAAAATTGCTGTAAAACTTTTGCATAAAGCTGGCGAATTGAAATATTATCATGCTTCATACGGTAGCGCAGGAATAAAAGAAATTGGTAGCAATGAACAACCAGTAGCTTTGCCGAATAATGAAGTTATTGGAAATGACAACTATGTTACGAAAAAACTTCAGAATTCGTATATAGGTGTTTGTAAAAATGTTCCTTGGATAAATCGTTTGTATATGGCTGGTGAAACGATGTATGAAAAGATCGTTGCTATGTATAGTGATATTATCGAAAGAACCGAAGTTATACGTAAATCTCTGTTCGAAGGTGGTAAGATGTACATTGGTCTTTCTAATACATCTGGATCATCTAAGAAATTTAGAGCGCATATTCTTTCTACAAATACTTATGAATATCTGAACGACATTGCCTTACGTTTCGAATTCCGAGTCAAATATAATGATGAAGAAAACATAGACTATAAGAATCAACAGATTGTTAATTCTACAATGGACTATGTACGAAACATTGGCGATAACAACTTCTCAGTAGATAAATTGTTTGATGCTATCAAGGATAATGTTCCTGATATCGAATACATAAACATTATAAAAATTAATGAATATTCAAATGGTGAGGTGCAGACCATTTTAAATGATGCTTCTGTAACAAACGAAGTATTAACTGTATCACAAAAAATGGTTATTGATGACGAAGGCGACATTGATTTCGAACCTAACATCACTATCAATGTTGTATAAGTCTAAATAAATAAATCAATAGGAGTTTAATATATTATGATTAATGACGATATTGAACACTTTATGAGTGCTGTTCAGATGCGTGCTGCCGATTGGAAGCAGAAATCATTTGAAGATTGCATGAATAGTTTCTTATCTAAGACTATCAAAGAATCTACTGTCATCAAACTTCCTGAAAGCGCCTCTCCTGAAACAAAGACAAACGTTTTCAAAGAAGTACAGGCTTCTGTAAAAGAGTCTGCTAAGAAACTTATAAACAATTCTCTCGCAAATGAAGACTCAGCAATTCATAATGTCGACATTGCTAACGAAATTGTTAATCCGAAAGACTTGAATGAATCTGTTCAGAAGCTTTTGGCTGAACACATTTGTAACGAAGCTGAGGATCGTTCTAACGTTCTTAAGGCTCAGTTCGAGATTGGTAAGTGCTCTAAGATGACATCTGAAGAGACTTTGCAGTTCATTGAACAGTCTTTCGAAGGAACATCATTTGACAATCGTTTCGACAATGGCGAAAATCTTAAGGCTCAGTTGAACCTTCTTCTTTCTACAGAAGGTGCTGACTTGGTAGATAGCATCAAACAAGATGTTGCTACTCTTGTCAATGAGACTGAAGCTAAGAATTCAGTAATCCGTGAAGCTGTATCGGAAATCAATGACATGAAGTCAAAGATTGAAGAGAAGATTAACGGACAGGCTGATCCTGTAAATGGTACAAACGACGAAGACAAGAAAGTCGGAAAAGACGGAGATATCGCTAAGCAGACAGAAGCCGCCGAAAAGGATGATACTACTGTAACTGGTGATTCTGCTTCTGAAGCTCAGGCTACAGAAGGTTTCTATGATATTGCTAAGAAACATTCTAAGTCATACTCTCTTTCTCGTGAAGATTTGTATACTGTAAATGACAATTTCGGCATTGTTGCTGATAAGTCTACAGAAAGTCTTGATACAACTTACGACGAAACATCTTTCTCTCGTCAATCTGCTGAAGATATCTTGAGCGAATTCCGTGAGTTGGATGACAAGATCGATGTTGATACTGTTCCGGAAAACGAAAAGACTATGTCTACTTCTGACGGTGAGGAAGAGACTGATGAAACCAAGAAGGGTGATGAGGAAACTGAATCACAGGAAATGACATACCAGGACGATGATGGAAACACTATTGATGTTGACAATAGCAAGTTCGAGTATGATGAAGAAATTAAGTCTGAACCTCTTTCTGAAGAGTCTATGGCTAAAGACTTCATGCCCTTGTCATTCAAGAAGATGTGTGCTAGAAGTGTAAAAGCTTCTAATAAGTTCCCTGCCTATTTGGCTTTGAGCTCAGATCATGGTGCACAGTTCTTTGATTCTATTGCTCGCCGTTCGACAGAGATGTACAATATGGTTCTTTCTTCAGAAGGTGCTGTATGCGATTCTATCTCTAATGATGACATCAACAAGAAGATTGAAACTCGCATGAATGAATGTCAGGATATCAAGAAAGATACCGAACTTCTCGTAGAGGAAATGGGTATTCTTGGAATCCTTGATGGTCAGTATCAGCGCACAAACGATCCGATGCAGAATGCTGTTAACTCTATCTTCAAACCCCAGATTCTTAAACAGAAGGATTTGGCTTCTAAAGAAGATCTCCATGAACATGAGTTGGCAGAAATTCTTAAAATTGGATTGGAAATTGCCGACATTAAGAAAGAAATTCTTGATGGTGCGAACGTTCTCACAAACAAGGATAAACTTGGTTATCTCGAAGAACTTCTTAACGAAAAGATGTTTGAACTTGAACCTGGTGAAAAGGGTCAGATCGAAGAGAAGGTTAAGGCTTTGCAGTCTATCGAATCTTTGATTCCTGTTCAGGAAATCGTTAACATTCAGTACTTTAAGTCAAAGGACGACAAAGACGGTCGTATTAAGATTGAATCTTTGAAGGATATTGATGCTTATGGTTATAAGTATGCTGACGAAATCGACGGCATTAAGAAATCTATCCGTGAGAAGTATTCTCAGTTGTTTGGCGATAAGTTGAAGTCTATGCACTTTGACGTAGATTCAATTGTTGAATGCGTTGCCGAAGAACAGGATACAACTAAGTTCGATACAAACCTCTTTGAAAAGATTCTTGCCAAGTGCACAGAGAACATCGAAGTTACCAACTCAACAGAAGGTCTTGTTGTTCTTAACAAGGCTAGAGTTCTTACAACAGCTTTCGTAACTGCTGACAAATTGGGCTTGTTATCAAAAGAAGACATTAACGAAATTAAACTTTCTGTAATGTAAAGAAAAAAAAATAAGAGCCGGGTATTTCTACCCGGCTCTATTTCTTAAGCCCCCAACTTCTCGAGGACTTCCTCAAATGTACCGAATCGTCTGTAGCGATACTTTGTTTGAGCCAAGGTCATGGAGACCTTGATTTTCGTAGTCACTGTGACACCATTCGGTATGTTACAACCAGCCGGCGAATTATCGAGACCCGTTATCGGGTGCGCCGCAGTCCAGCTTTCGATAGGAAGGTTAAATGTTACAACATCACCTTCCTTTCGACCTTTGAATAATTCAACTGGCAAGTAATTCCAAATTGGGCGCCAACCTTTCAATTCGTCGTACCCATCAATGGTGTGATCTCTCCAGTTGGAATCCTGATTACCAGGTGTAGCAAACCAAACTTCGACGAATTTAGATTCGTCTGTAAATTTGATATCGTTGGCTTTTGCCATACGATACAAATCGAAGCGAGCCTCTTCGAACATCATGTTCTTTGGCTTTGCAAGACTGTTGGGGATGATAAAGATGTCACCAACGATTGTCTTCTTTGTTTCCATAGTAGTAATGGACAATACTGTTTTCTGGTCAACCTTTATGGGGTCAACATCCATACGGATATTTCCAGCCTCGATCTCCAGATCATGTTTTTGTCCTTCTCCATTAATATAATATGTATGTGATTTTTTTTTCTGGCTAACAATATAAACTGTGCCTAAAACTAGGCACAGTCTGTTTTAATTTAGTGAACTGATATAGAATACCAAATATAAGAATACGACTTGTTTGAAAACATTCAAAGTAGAACGTTTTTCTGTATCAACATAGTCGCTACCATATTTTGCAATGATTTCTGTAAGTTTATTCTTAATATCACCAATAAAAATATCATAAGTGTTAGATATTGAGTATGCGGCGCTACATTTCTTAATAAATTCCATGGAGTGTGTAGTATTAGTTTCTTTCTTTAAAGAAATGATCCAATACGATACAATATCCTTAATAATGCCAAATAGCAATGTATTGTCTTTTGATTGTTTAATAGCTTTGATAATCTGCTTGCTTTTTTCAACAGAACATCTACCATTACCTGTACGTTTACAAGCAATAACAATCAAATTATCTTTTACGTCAATATCTTGTATAAATGATTGAAGAATCTTTTTAGAGAAAATTTCAATAGTATTGCTTACGTTAGTAGCAACAACTTCAAATTTCTTATCGTCTTCTTTGTTTGTAGCTTCAAGATCTTCAGTTTTTATATATTTCTTCTCTTTATAGCATTTATCGAATTCACGATAGATCTTTTTAAGGAAACTTCTTAAACGGTTAATCATACGACTCACATAAGGATAAATCTCATTGTCTTCTATCTTTGTAAAGTCGATGTTTAAACTTTCGTTATTAGTTTCAGTATATCTAACCAAAATAGTATAGACATTCTTAACCTTCATAATTTCGAAACGATTGTTTAAGTTTTCAAGAAGATATTCCATTATTTCTTTCTTTGGCTCGTATTTAAAAATGTAACGCTGAGCCATGGAATAGAGTTTCAATGTCAAATACAATCTTACAATTTTGAATCCAGAAACCTTATTGCCATAAAGTTTAACTATTTCGGCATTGTGCTTTTCATAAAAACATGAAAGAAGCATTACTAGGTTATAGAATGGATTCATTTGATCATTATATTCTTTACTTAAGTTCGGAGAAGTATTTAAAATATTGATTACATCTGCTCTTTCTATACCGCAACATTCATAGAAATCATTCTCCAAAGATGCAGTATGATACAAGTGCAAACCAACATTTCTACTCTGTAAAACCTCTGAACTTTTGTTAATAAAGCTAGCGATATGATTCATTATCTTTGGAAAGTTTTCTATAAATGATTTATAGTACTTTTCTTCGATAGTGTCATACATATAACATAAATTTTTCTTGCTCATAATATATAGAATTGTTTATTTTAAGGAAAATATAAAGACACTAGAGCGACGCCCTAGCATCTTTATAAAGAAATAACCACAGAAAGAATCTTGTGAGCGTATCACAAGCTGCTTTGTATTATACTCCTCGCTCCCGCCTAACGCGTCGGTGTTGGGTCTACATTCTGTGGCTACTATATTTTAATGTTTATTTGGTGATTTTGGTATAAATACAGTTGGTGTATCAAGACCGAGTTCATCAATAGAATCGTCGAAATCGAAGTTTGCATTTTGAGCAAGTTTTCTAAGTGTATCTGTTTCGAGTTTAGACATCTCGAGAGCAGCTTTACGCTTAGCAGCAATTCGAGCTTTAGCTTCACGACGTTCTTTTTCTTTCTTGATTCGATCTTCTCCGGAAGCATATATGTCTGGATTTGCGAAATCTGGTCTTGGACCGTTGAAATCATCAACAATGCGCTTAACAACATCACCATATTCGAAGATGTGTTCTTCGTCTTCTTTTCGTTGTTCTTCAAGAGTAATCTTACTGTCATTGATTTCCTGAACTGTCGAAATCGCAGTATCGATATTGGAACCAACATCACCATATTTCTTCTTAAGTTGAATTTGTCTATTCTTGTAATCCAATAGAATATCTTCTATTTTTTCACTTATTTCTTTTTTCTCCTGGTTTGGAAATTCCACAGCAATACCACGATTCATGATCGTGATCACTTGTTCTATAGAAGCATACGACTTACAAGGAGTATATGTTTCTAATTCTGGCAAATACAAACCAGGAGTACTTATTTTGATCTTGACAGGAGTATCGAGAGTAAATGATGATGTGTCAATCATATTTATTTCTTCAAGATTGAAATCATAGCATTGGTATTGTACTTGAGACGACTCAAGAACTGTTTAATGCTTGTTTCAGGAATTTCAGTATGGTTATAATAGAACTTATTATTCAACAAGTATTCTTCGATTCTATTATAATCGTCCATTGACTCCAAACCAAAGAAAGACGTTCTTTGTTTGATATAGATGTTGAAGAGATCATTGAGACTCATCTTTCTCTGAACTGTAGAACGAAGATTATTATTGCTAGCAGCATAGCGAGCTTTAAGTGTTTCGGTAACGATAGCTCCAGTGTTTGTTGGAACTTTGGGAGCATTTTCGATCTTAGCCTTCAAAGCAGCTTGACCTTGAGCTCTCATTTCTTCGATACGACGAATCTTTTCAGCTTTCTCTTTTTCTTCTTTATCCTTAATGAGACGAGCCATTTCTTCGTTTCGTTTCTGTTGTTCTTCAGCTTCTTTCTTCTCACGAGCTTTCAATTCTTCAAGAGATTCAGTGTTTGTATGTTCGACTCCAGCTACAGCACTAGGAACATGATCGTGTTCATCATCACTAGAGTTTTTACTCTTTTCAACAACCTGTTCAATATTGTCCAAGAACTGGTCAATTTCCTCATCGGTTACTTCTTCATCATCACCAGTTTCATCAGAAACATCGTCGATACCAGCTGTAACGTCTACAACTTCTTTCCTCTCTTCATCGACAACACTTTCACTCTCTGCAGGTGCAGGATCTTTTGTAACTTCGGATGTTTCAGGTTCGACGGGACTTGAAACTTCATTTATCGTAGGTTCAACTTCGTTCTTAAAGCCTTCGTCAATGGATTCTTCAATTTCTTCATCGGAAACGTCGTTAAGATCGTCCTGATCTTCAATTTCTTGTTCGTTTGTATCTACAGTTTCTTCTGTATTTTGAACATAATTGTTATTATTCTTGTGTTTTTTGCTCATATAAAGCTCCTTTTAAATATTATATTTTTGTGTCAAAATATTTATAATGATAAAAAAAATAAATGGTAGGGAATTAACCCTACCATTTATTAATCCTATTGGATTAGACCCAGTAGAGAAGTGACTCTTCTGTTGTCTCGGGAGCAGGAGCAGCACCAGCATCTCCACCTTCGGCAGGAGCCGGGGGTTCAGCAGGAGCAGCAGGCTCTTCGGCAGCAGGAGCGGGTTCAGAAGCGGCGGGCTCTTCAGGAGCAGCACCAGCATCTCCACCTTCGTTGGGTTCAATCGTTACGGCTTTGCCCTCGAGTTCGATGTTTACATCGTTCTCAGGAGTCTTAACGTCGAACTCTACATCGGCAGCAGCGGCACCACCATCAAGCTCGTCCTCACGTGACCACATGTCGCGGAGACCTTCGAGAGTGGCTACATCGGCCTCAGTCTTAGTCTCTTCGGCGGGTTCTGTGGTAACATCAGCACCCTCAGCAGTATTGACATCGACATGAGCCTCACCAGGTGATGTGATGTTTACTGTTGTCTCAGCGGGAACAGCTGTAGCATCGAGATCAGCATCTCCAGAAGGCTCAACTTCAGCATTCGGGATAGCAGCACCGTCAGCGATAGTCTCGTCAACAGCTTCCTCGAGGTCTTCGCTAGAAAGACCGAACTGCTTGCGGATGTATGATTCTTCAGCAGCAATGGGGTCCATAGACAACTGTTCCTCATTGTCACCAACTACACATCCACCGGCAGAAGCAGCTTCATTGTGAGCGGCCTGTTCCTCAGTAATGTTAACCTCTACAGGCTTCTGAGGATCGGCAGCAGCGTCAACAGCTGTTTCGTCATTCTTGATCTCAGAGTTTTCTACATCGATATTATCCAACTCTGAGTCATTTTCCATAGAAAATAAATCAAACATGTTTGTTTACTCCTTTCATTAAAATGAAAAAGCTTATTTAGTTAAGTCGATATTATTGCTGTACATTTCATTGAGCGTTTTAGTTAAAATATACCCTACCATTGGGAATAAGTAATAAATGTCGATGTACGACATTTCGTGTTCATAAAGTTTATCTATATTTTCATACAGATACTTGAATCTGTCACCAAAATCTTCACAAACACCATAAACATAGTGTACAATTGTTTCAATCAAGAATACTTCCATAGACTGATAAACTGTATTAGTGCATTTCGTGTGTAGATCCGTTGTTTTTTGTACCAATAGTAAAGAATTTTTTAATTTGTCTAGTAAACCTAAACATGCATCTGCAGGTAAAAGATCTTCACCATGAATGACGTTGAGCTTACCGACAAAATAAGCGTTGATCGAGGGATTCAAAATTTCAATTTTCATTGGTGAAACGAAGGTGTTTCTATAGTTAGCAACACTCTTGGCTTCCAGACAACCAAAAACTGATCTTTTGTATCCTACTCTATCTTCGCCCATCTTTGGCTCGACAGACAATAATAGTCCATTGTAATGATTGAAGATACGATTTGACGAAATAAACTTATTTAGTAAATTATCGTAAAGTATATCTTCAGTTTGTATAACGTTCGGAAGATTAGTATGTGTCATACAATCACCTTGATAAGATGCTCGGAAAACACCTTTTCTCTTACCCAACGTATTTATATTATTATTGTCAACAAATTTAACTTTAGAATGCTCTTTTTCATAGTTTTTGCATAAATATGAATCAATATCACGATCATAAAACAGATCATTAAACACATCGGACATATGATCATAAACTTTTTCGAATTTCTTAAGCAATTCATATTCGTTGGAAGTTAAAATGGGTCTGTAACTAGTTCCAACTAATTCATGTCTATAAAGTTTATGAGAATTAATTTGATGTTCCGGTACTGTGTAATCTTCCTTATATATGGTGTATTGACATTCAAAACCAGAATCGTTTTCCATAGAAATTGTTTCTACAGAATTAACGATGTATGAAATATTTCTACCATAATATTTCATGATGAACATATCGCCGACGTTCGGTTTGATTGTTCTAGGAAGAATAATCATGTTACCATTCGTTTCGTAAGATTTTTCTTCTTCTTCGTTAGCATTTTCGAAATTAGTAGCATTACTTAATTTCACACGGAAATCTTTTATTTCTATAAACTTCTTTGTGTCATAATTGATATCCGAAGGTCCGTTTGCATCTGTACTGTAATTATTTGCACCATCTGCAACTACTTGATAATACAATACTGGTGTTAAAACTCCTACCATATGCATGGCAGAACTGGCTTTCATTTTAAGTTTTTCTGCCAGTACGTCAGACATCATATCATCTTTAGCTTCTATACTTTCGGAAGTCTTCAATTGATCAAGAATGGAGTTGTTGTTTATAAGATCATTGCCAATTTTACTACTTTTAATAGGCATATTTGTCTCCTAAATATATAAAATTGTTTCCTCGACAACTTTATATATTTTGTATATAGAAAAACATTCTATTAATATAGGAGTACATAAATGAGTGATCAAATTGAACCTGGTTTGACCGAAGAAGAAGTCGAAACATACAATTCTGCTCTCGATTCATTTATTAAACTTAATGCTAATTATGTAGATTTTACTGAGAAAAGTGATGGATTTACATACATTACTATGCGTTATGGTTTAGCACATGATGAAGTTTTAAGAGAGCTTGCACTTAAATGTAAGAATGGAATCGTCGATAACTCATTTGTTATCGGTCAGTTTAATTGGACTATTGTTTATGCTAATAGTGCTATCTTGCGTTTCAAGTGTTCTACAAATACAATTGCTACTAAAATAGAAAACGATGCTAAGACTGACGAAGTTTTGTTTAAACCTACAACTGCTAGTTATAAAGAAAATTTTGACAACGATGTTGCTGCTTATATAAAGCATTATATTACAAATAATGCTACAGAACCTTCTAATGTTAATGCTGAATTAGGTTTTAGTTTCTATAAATATGGTAACAAAACACATCTTGGTATTGATTGTGCTACATTGAATAAATACGCTACATCACATAATGAAGACACTGTTATTGTTGCTTTGAATGCGGTTTGTATTAATACGATTCAGTATTATACAGATTCTCCGAAAACAGTTACTGAACTTTTATCCAATGCTTTGGCTGAAAGAAAACTATCTCTTGAGAAAGTTAATTCTAAAGTTATTATCTTTGGTTACAATCCAGATGAAGATACTAGCGAAATTGAAACTACAGAGATTCTTGAAGCTTGGAAGCAAGCTCAGTCAGGAGAACCGGAAGATCCTAACAGTGGAAATACTGATCCTAGCGATCCTGGAACCGGTGGAAACGACGATCCTAGTCAAGGTGGCGATGATCCATCTGGAACACAAGATGAATTTGCTTACGAAAAAATACCTGGCCAAATTACAAAGATCATTGTGAATTACAATGTTCTTGAAAAAAATAGTGAAACTGGTAAAATCACATTCAATGATACATTTGAGTCTGTAGCGAATGACGAATTCGTCATTGAGAAAATACCTTATCATTTTCAGCAATCGGATTTTTATGGTAGCGGTATTGATATTAATGTTGATACTAATGCTCTTTGGATTACTGATAAATGCAAAAATACATACTATGTTTGTAGAGAAACTGACTTTGATGAAAACCCACCTGCGACATTAGATGATGCTGACATTTTATTAGCAGACATAAAATCTAATTCTAGAAAAATAACAACTCAACAAAAGAAAATCCTAACAATAACTAATTGGGAAGATTTATTTGGATCATCAACTGGGAAGTCTTCAGCAGAAGTAATTTTTGACACAGTAAAAACAAATAATGAATTGAAACAAACATTATTATCTAATTTTAAAATTTATAATGGTTTGAATTCTTCTGATGACGTCAATGTTTTAGATAATGAATTGTGTAGATATGTTTGCGATAACATGTATTTAGGAAACGAAAACGGTATCATATATTTAAAAACTCACAACAAATTAGGAAATGAAGTTTTAGATACGTCTTATGGAAAAGATTTAGAAACAGCTTTACAAACAGATTCGTTTACGATGGATTATTGTTACGATTATGATAACAGAGATCGATCTGTTGAAACGGCAATTCGCAAATCAATGATTAACGATTTGGTAAAACGAGCGGTTAATACTGGCACGGCACTAAATATTTTCATTCTTGACGATGTCGATCGATATTTGGACGAAAACTTTGATCAGAACGAATATGAACTTCATAAACAACCAAAAATAAACAAATTAGTAGTTCATTTCGGTGATATAACGTCTCGAACTGTAGATAAAAACGATTTTAACGAAACGACATATCGTGTTGGTGAAATGAATATGCCAAAAACATCAAGTTATGAAAATTACGATATGGGAAATGGATCAGATGAACTTAAACCAGTAGATTTGTCATTATTAACCGATGATAGCGGAATTGTTTATTCTGCAAAAACAAACATCTTTGGTAATGATTATTCGTTATCTGAAAATCTAGTTAAATTGAGTTCCAGCGATTCAGTTATAATAACCATTCCTTATGATTTAAATTTAATAGGTCCTACTGACGAGTATTTATTAACGAGTCATCCGTATTGGCGAAACAATTTGTCTGACTCTGACGGGAAACGCGAATTTGGATTAGATTTTGCGTTAAGCAAAATTCTAATTGGTGAATGTGGCAATTCTAATGATGCAAGTATAACTAATTTGAAACAACAGTTAATCGCACATTTTGCAGAATACTATGGTGTAGCTGCGACTGATATTTCGTCAATAGATTCGTTAATTAATCGTGATAATATAATAATTGCGTCACCAAGCGGTTTTGCAACAATACGAGCTCCTAATAGTGACACTAATTATGTCAATCCAAAAACATCAAGCCCATGGTTCTATGAAAAATACGATATGTATTATGATACATTTAATTTCGATAACCCTTATCAATATCCTGGTAAACATACTGGGGACGATTTTTATCGCGAATTTGATTCGGAGAATGACGACATTTATAATTTGACACGCTGTGGTTTGACGAAACAACGTTTTGAAAAATCCGAGTTGTTTAACTATACTGGAAATCGACAGTTTGCTTCGGAAGCGAATGATTATTATAAAACGCCATTATACAAAATTACTGAAAAATTCACATTAGAAAATACCATTAACGAAAATATTCTTTGTGCAGCTACAGATGCTAATGAAGCGCTACACGTATATATATTACCACCTTGGGCTAAAACTGATGCTGGTTTCGATGCATCCGAATACGGACGATACCTCGAAAAAAATACAACTTTGAAAGAACCTGTTACTAAAGTATTTGATAATGACGAATTCCATTATGAAGGAACACCATATAATGTCGAAGTTGCAGTTTTGCACTATAGCACGATTGAGCAAGCGGACGATTCTTCTTTGATATTTAACGAGGAATATCTACCAGTAAATCCAGATGATTTTAGTATAAATAGTAGTTTTTTAAAGAATGATTATCGTTTGGGTGATTCATCATTACAATTTGTTCAATACGGTGTTATGGTAGATGATGATGGAACTCCTTGTGGTTTCTGCGGTCCACGGAGAATAGATAATGAAGTCATCAGCAATGATATTACTAAGATAATTGATGCAAACTATACACCTGAAAATATATCGCCTGATATCTTAAGCAGATTTAGAAAAGTTACTACTACGAACAAACTGGTAATACCGATTGTAGTTCCAGATGATTCAAGAGGAATTTGGCCGAGCACTATTGCTAACTCAATAATGACACGTTTAACAGCAATACCATATGATGGTTCATCTATGCTTGGAAGTTTCATAGATAACTGGAAACGCTCAACGAAATATGCGGACATTGATATTGATGAATTGGATGAAAGTAAACTGTCTACATTATTCGAAAGAAACATGTTCTTTGGTTCATCTAAAGGAAACATATATTTCAAAGGTGATAATACTGGTTCATCTGACAATGTTCCAGGTTATAGTGGCTATGATGGCGATTGGACAGGTTCTTTGGTTTCAAAAGATAATAATGAAGTTAATAATGTGCGAATTGACGCTATTAAAAATACATATCGTTTCAAATATTTGGACCAATATAGCAGCGGTTCGTCATTAGCATCATTGAGAAATGATTATTTCAATACTGATTATAAAACAGATTATAATTTACTCGATAGTGTCGGTTTGACTCCTTCTCAGATTCATATGAATAAAAACATTATACGTACAGCATTGGAATCTGGCAGAGCAATAGATGTGTTCATTTTAAACGATTCTGAAAAAATAAATGAAATTATAGACGATGGTGGATATAATATTTACAATGCGAGACAATCTACAAATGATTTGATAAATTAAAACTAAAAAAAGAAGGGGGTGCTTTTTACGGCACCCTCTTTTTTTTTATGAGTTTCAGAAGTATATAAAAAAAGAGACGCATCATGTGACTGCCCTTAAGCCGTTCGATACGAGTCGTCCAGCCGTTGCTAGTCGAATCTATACTAACTTGACCTGACGGTTAATCGCAATTAATCGTACAGAGCTAGCACAAAATTCTTTTACATGATTTGTCTCAGTATTATGATATGTAATTTATTTTTTTTTAATAAAAAAAAGAAAACTGGAATTGATGTTGTCGCATCCAGTTCTTTTTAGCTAGCACCACATTGCCTAGCCAAGCCTGCACGAACACTTGATGGCTTTATTTCGGGTAACGTCCAGGTATAAAAGCACTATAAAACCTAACGCGGATGTCTTCATCACGCAGACCGCAACTGTTTTTCTTGCTTTCGGACGACACGCAATACCCATCTAAACTTAAGCCGTATTTATATGGGAGCATTACTGTTGAATTGATATCTTCTACAACTCGAAGTGTATTTTAATTTGCTCTTGAACACTGGGTAGAGCTTGATTTTTACATACTTATAGTACAACCCAGTGAACGTACCCCAGATGGCTCACTAAAGTATTTCTACTTTAATAAACTTGAAGCTGAAGCCCTCCGGAAGGGTTGTTGAACCCTCCGGAAGACGGCCTCCCTGAAGTTGGGCCACGTACGCGACATCGCCAGGGTTCAACTTAACGTTGATCCGGTTCATCTGTACGCCAAGGACGGCTGCGGTATCCGCATGCCCAATGGCTGACTCCAACCCTTCAGGAAGCTTTTCAACTTCCGAGAAGCGTACCTGACATGGCACGCTTACCATCTGGAGTGAGAATGCATTTAATAAATACATTTTTCCTCCTCTTCATTGTTATAATATATAATCAAATACCCTATATCTGCTAACATTTTTTTTTCTATAAATAGGAAATAAGAAGAAATGAAAAAAGAATCATACGAATCTTTTTTTAATAAAATTAAAGTTTCATATTAAATTACAATATGATACTTTTTGACATTTTAATATATCTGGTTTATATTCTATTAATAGAGTATATTAATTCAAATTATATTTTATAGGAGATTTTTGTAGTATGGTTACAAAATCAAATGATCCGTTAACAGAAGCTGAGCTCGCTAAATACAACGCCGCTATTACCGACTTTGTAAAAAAGAACTCAGATTTTGTAGACTATGCCGAATTGGATGACGGTAATACCTATATCACTCTTCGGTATGGTTCTATACGTAGTTCCGTTGCTTCTGCTCTTAGGGAAATTGCTAATCGCTGCCGTACATCATTGATTGATGATCAGTTTAAGATTGGTGATCTTTCTTGTACTATTGTTTTCGCGAACACAAGTATTCTTAGGTTTAGTGGAAAAACTAATGTAATTCATTCTGAACTTAAAGAATTGGAATCCAACGGTACTTCTCCGCTTAACACGCTTATTGTTGCTTCTAAAGTAAATGTAGAAATGCTTCCTGATGAAGATATTGCTTCATTTGCTGCAGATTTGAAGACTCTCAGTTCTGCTGGTCAGGGACGTAGCTATGATCCTACACTTACTGAAAGCACCAAAAAAGATGTGGGAGTTACATTCAGTAATTATGGTGGAAAAGAACATGTCTCATTGTCTTTGAAAAAAGTTATGAGTAGTGAATTAGCCACGACTGATTTTGGTAAAACTTTGAGCTGGATCACAAAAACATATTCTGAAGCTCCGAAGATGATTACCGTAACGTTCTCTGAGAAACTTGCTGCTTTGCACGTTTATTTGGAACGCATCAATGAGAATACAATTATGCTTGCTTATGACTACATTGGCGAAACCAAAAATCAAGGCGGTCAAGGTTCACAGGACGAATTTACGTATACCCCGACACCTGGTTCTATTACGAAATTGATTGTGCATTACACGCCTCTTTCGGAAATGACTACATCTGGCACCGGAGCTAATGGCCCACGTCATGTATTACCTACCAATAATAATATAACGATAGACGACTTTGATTTCGTTCCATTTGTTCGTCGTCGTAATACTGGTAGCGGCGACGAATATACTGGTTGTGTAGCCGTGAAAACAAAAGATGGTGTTACAATTGGATATCAAGATATCAGAAATGTCGAATCTGCGGATGCCCAATTTACTATTACTGATGAAGAAAAACAGAATATATACAGCCAATTTTTTGGATATGCTAATTATGAGGCATTTGCTAAATTTACCGCACAAAAAAAGGTTATTTTGACTTTGCCAGTTAAAGGTTGGTATCCTTCTACAATATTGGAAATAAACAATAGCCTCAGAGAAACATTAAATTATGCATTATCAACTTGTGAAAATGAAGAAATCCAAGAAATTTTGTGGGCGTATTGCTATTATGATGCTTCATCAATTGGAAGTGCACCTTTTGATATCGACCAATGGAAACAAGACATCGGACCGTATATTAATGCGGATGAACATACAACGAGTACAGATGTACTTGGTACAGCAGTTCTTACTACGGAAAGTGGTTTATTTGTCAAATATGACGATGTCAATCATGATTCGATACGTGATTTTGATGCTTATACTGCTGGCGAATATAATGATGGAAACGGAGATTCAATAAAAGGATATTTAGGTTTACCGTCAATAGATGAACTTAAAAACAACCAATATTTTGACTACAATAATCTCCGTGGCGACTATTCAACGATGAATAGTGTAGATTTCGACTATAGCAGCAGTTCGCATTTTAGAAAAATTTACGATAATATTATTCAAACTGCCCTTAAAACCGGTAAAGCCTTGAACTTATATTTGAGTGCGAGCTATGCCGATTATGATGACTAAATGAAATATTAAAAATACAACGGAGGGAAATCCTCCGTTGTATACAACTTATTTTTTCATATTTTTCATTTCGGTCATATATAATTTGTGAACAATATCGACAGTTTCTTTTCCAAATGTATCTAAAAATTTTTTAGTGTATTCTTGTTTATTTTCTTCAGTTGTGCCAACTACTATTGCAGAATAAATTTCTAACAAAACATTCATATGAATTCCAGAAATCCAATTTTTTAAATCTTTAGTTTTCGCGTTATTTGGATTTACTATATTCATTATATTTGCATATGAGAGATAATTTTCTAATTGTTTTTCACTTAATTTATTAGTTCCTATTTGAGTCATACCATTTCGTTTATAGTATTGAACTACATATTCCGGTAATGATAAAATCGATTTAGCATATTTACATAAGAAGAACATTTGTAACCAATCTTCACGATAATTTAAACGTATATATGGGAGGATGTCGAACACTTTCTTATATAATGAACGTTTAATTAATTTACCCCATATATATCCATATAGACTTCTTGATAAAGCAAAATACCGTAATAAACTTTGATTTTCATCAGATATTTTGGCTTCGAATTTTGTTATGTGATATTTTCCTTTAGATGGATCGTTATAAATCGGGGTTAAATCTGTATATTCCATTTGAATAATATCATAATCTTGATCATAATGCTTTTCTATAACTTTTCCTAATGTGTTTTGCTCTAAAAAATCGTCGCTATCGAGATTGTAAATGTAATGTCCTTTGGCTATAGTAACACCAGAACGTCTAGCTTCCAACAAGCCTTCATTCTTAGCATGTTTAAAACAATCTATATTATATCCAGGTTTATTCTTTTTGAATTCTTCTACAAACTGACTAACATCATACTCTGTAGATCCATCATCTATAACAACGATTTCAAATTCTTCTTTTTTAAGACCACAGAATTTAATAGAATCAAGACAATCAAAAAATAAATCTTTATCTGTGTTATATACTGGAATACATATAGAAACTTTATATTTTTCTTCAGATGCAGGGTCGATTTTCTCAATCATTCTGTTTTCTCCTCAATATCAATATGTTTATCTTTAACTTTCTCTTTGAAATTAGCATCTTTTTCTTTGAGAGAGTTGAATAATTTATGGATAGCAGTTACAGTTTCTTCACCAAACGTTTTCTTGAATGTGTCGATGTAAGTTTTAAGATCTTCGTCTTTCACACTTACAATAATAGAAGAATAAATCTGTAATAGCAATGTTGTATGACGCTGGTTTATCCAGTTCTTTAATTCTTCAGTTTTGGCATTTTTAGCATTGATAATACTCATGACTTTAGAATAAGTCATGTACATATCAAATCTCTTTGGCGTCATTTCACCATTTCCTACATTCGTCATACCAGTATCACGGCGATAGTAATACGTTGTGTATTCTGGCACGGACAAAATAGATTTTGCGACTAAACAAATAAACCACAACTGCAAGAAGTCTTCGTTAAATGTAATATTTGTATAAGGAATATACTCAAATGCGTTTACATATACAGATCTCTTAATCAACTTTCCCCAAATATAGCCAGGGATACATTCATTAACTGCAAAGTAACGTAATAGACTCTGTTTTTCATTTGCACATTTATCGTCAATTCTGGCAATTGGTAAGTGTTTGACTTTGTCGTTTGGAATTAAATCAATAAACTCAGTTTGAATAAGATCATAATCTTTTTCATAAATCTTATCAAGAAGTTCTCCCAACATTCCCTGTTCCAAGAAGTCATCACTATCCAAATTGAATATATAGTGGCCTTTTGAACAGAATACTCCAGAACGTCTAGCTTCCAATAAGCCTTCATTCTTAGCATGTTTAAAACAATCTATATTATATCCAGGGTTATTCTTCTTAAATTCTTCTACGATTTTTGTAGGATCGATTTCTGTAGAACCATCATCTATAACAACAATTTCGAATTCATTTTTTCTGTTTTCCAAACCACAATATTTAATAGATTCCAAACAATCTTCAAGTAATTCTTGTTTAGTATTAAAAACAGGAATACAGATAGATAGCTTATATCTTTCTTCAACAACTGGAGTTTTTACTTCTTTTTTATCCATTTTAATTAACCGTCCTTAAAAAAATATCGATTTTCTATATCTTAATGTTTTCTTTAGATTAAAATTGACAAACTTATATATTAATTTGAAGGAGATTATTGTAATATGGTTACAAAATCAAACAATCCGTTAACTGAAGACGAGATTGCTAAGTACAATGCTGCCATTGCCGACTTTGTAAAAAAGAACTCAAACTATGTTAACTATTCAGAGTTGGATGACGGTAATACTTATATCACTCTTCAGTATGGTATGGTTCGCAATTCTGCCCTTAGGGAAATAGCCAATCGCTGTCGTTCATCGTTGACTGATGAAGTCTTCAAGATTGGTACTTTGAATTGTACTATCCAATTTGCTACAAGTGGTATTCTTCGTTTCGTAGGAAAGACTGCTGAAATTCATGCTGAACTTCCGAACTTGGACAAGGAAACTTATGGTGAGTTGATTAAGAAAACATCATCAGAAATTAACTTGCCAACATCATTGACTGCTGATGTAGGTTCATTAGCTTCAACAATCGCTACGTTTGCTACATTGTCTGATAGCAAGCTTGCACAAATGGGAATCACTACTTCAACAATTGGAAACAAGAAACATATTTCTTTCGACGTTTCTAAGATTGAGAAGTTTGCTACAAAGAATCCGTCTAATGAGCAAGCTATTGCTTTGAACAGTGCTATTTCATCTGTAATTGGTGCTTATAAGGAATTTCCCAAAGCTACATTAACTAAGATTTCTGAAAGCCTTAGTTCTTCTGGTTTGGAACTCGAACGTCTTAATGGAAGCGTAATTATGCTTTCACTTGGTATTGCTAAACCCAATGATGGAAACGCTTCTGGCGATCCTTCTGGAACAGATGAAGAATTCGAATATGAAAAAGTTCCCGGTAAAATTACTAAAATAATTTTGCACTATGGAGCAATGACTCATCGCAATATCCAAAAAGAAGACCTTGTTATTGAACGTGCAAATGTTAACATGTCACTTGCTGGTCAAGACGGTGGTTATGAATATGGTTTTTATGACGCTGTTTTATTAGCTGATAAAGACGGTACAATATATGGTAGATCAGCATTCCTTATTGCACCCGCTTCTGCCGCCGAAGATCAAGATTATATAGATTCTAATGGACAAGTTGATGAGAAATATACTACAGTTGTACCATATGAAACTGCCGCAAACAACGCTGTAAATATACTTATAAACGATGGTGATATACGTAAAGTTAAAACTGCTAAGAAGGTATTGATTACCTTGCCGGTTGCTATAGATGAACACGTAAATTACCGGACTAGTAACTATGACGGTAAAGATGCTCTAAACACAATGGGTACACCTTCTTTGAGAAAGATACTTGCGTTGGGTATTTTCGAAAATGAACATTTAGTTAACGAATTGCGATCAATATATGGAACAGAACATTTCCCGGAAGGACAAAATATCAGTGATACTATGGACGGTATTTGTAATGACGGTTTGATTCGATTAGGTTCCTCTGATGGAATAGTTGATTTTGCAGATTATCGTGATGGTGCTAATGCTGCATCTAACTGGCTGAAATACTCAGGAAATATTTCCGGTTCGTTAGTGTCCGACTGGATTGGAAGTTATGGATCCAATAGAACTCGTACTGAAGTTTTAGCTTCGATTTCTTCTGCTTCTGGTATACAAGATATAGCAGATGACAATTGGTGCGAATATGGATCTTCCACAATTTCGGTCCAAAGAAATATAATCGTGAGTGCCTTGGAATCTGGACGCGCTCTTGATTTATACATCGGTAATATAACTAATTAAAATATATCTGGGACCATTGTGTCCCAGATATTTATTTTGTAAAATAATAAAAAAAAGAATCTGCACTAGATTCTATAAAAGCTCACCATTTCACATAGTTACTCTGGAGTCATGTTGCTTTTTTTCCGTATACATTAATCATCGCCTTTTCTATTACTCCTAGCACGGCTAGGTCGAACTGTATCCTTGCGGTCGCGAATGCCAATTGGCATGTAGCGGTTGCGGTTGGTTAGGATAGCCGGATTATAGCTTCTATATCGACACGTGATCTGTTTGGACGGAATTACTTCAAACAGGTGCCTTCGAATACCCAACTCTCACATTTTATGAATTCTGTGCATAAAATCCACAAATGCTAGATGGAAGTGTTGAACCCTCATCCTTATAGGTTAACCGGTTATAAGGACTTCTTCTAAGTTTTATTCCCTGCTCCCAACACCGAGACAGGAAAACTTTGACGACCAGCAGCGTAGACTACTAACAGCAGCCTAGCTAATCTAATCAAAGACTTGTTCGATTTGCTCACTATTATAATATATAATTAAAAATAACACTTGAATTACAACACATTATCTCAATATTTTTGACATTTTAATATATTTATTGAGGTGATTATAATGATTTCTAAATCACGTTTGATACAGAAACTTAAGAGAGAATTATCTCCGCAACAGTTTGATTTTGTTAATGAAGACTTTATAAACGAAATTTTGTATGATGAAGCGCTGAGACGCTTCTCTAACTGGTATTGGTTATTGTGCGATATACGAATTACTGCAGCTAATGCTATTCCATATCAAGATTATACTGGTCGTCTTTATAACTATTCCACATATAGGATTCCTTCCAATTTTGACGTTCCAGGTATCGACACTAGTGAAAAATTTGAATGGATTGATATAGAAGATTATCAGATTGCTGGTAATGATACTACTGATGTATTAACTGGCGGAAACTTTTTGATCAACAATATGTTCTTGTCTGCTAGAGCAGCTATGCCCCACACAAGATCATATTATACGATTACATTCCGTGAGCCAGATCTTCTTATTGTAAATCCTCCGCAGCAAGTGCATAGAGATTTCAATGTCACAATGAAAGCGTTTAGAACTCTTTCAACTATTCCTAAAAATATGGAATTTTATTTTCAGAAATATTTTGTTGCTTTAGCAAAATATTATCTATACAAACGACTTACTCACGAAACAGGTTCTCAAGTTTATGGTGGTATCGAAGTCGATATGAAAATTGACGATCTCAAAGATGCTGAATCTGAAATAAAAGAACTTGAAGAAATATTCGAGAAAGATTACTACAAATCTCCAGAGACATTCTCTGTACAGTGTTTGTATCAGAAAAAAGGTTAATATTAAAACTGGGATCATTTCGATCCCAGTTTTTTATTTAAAAATATTTGAGAAAAAATGCTTTATAAATAATAATATTCGTAATAATTTATTTCGCAATCCGTGTATGTATTTCACATTAGGAATCAAACTATACGCTTCCCACATGGCTAGTTTCCATGCAAAACATTTAAGTTTGAAACCTTTACGTTTTGCATATCTATTGGCCATAAATTCTTTTTCAAAGAAACTGCGTTTTGAAGATTCGAAATCTCCATTCATGATATGACCGAGTTCGTGGGATATTATAAAATTCTTAGTTTCAGAATCGAATTTATCAAACCCCACAGAGTTTACAATAATACCATAAAACTTTTCATTTTTAAAAGACATTGCTCCAGAGCAATGAAGAATAAAGTTAACCAATTCTTCAGAAAAAAATTTAACATACATTTCTCGATGTTTGAGGACATCTTCAAATGATATGAACCACATATAAATCGGCATATCATCTTTTTCATTGATGTATATAGCGCTAAGAGCAAGATCTTTTAATTCTTTGTTATTATCGTTTATCCGATCACACAAAACTAAATCCTCATTAATGTTGTAAACTTTATATCGTCATCGGGGATATACTCTCGATCAATCATATCGGATATAACCTTATATGGTTTTTCTTCAGCAAACAATTTCTTATTTACTTCATCATTCATACACAAATCAGTATTCAAAGAAATTAATTTTCCAGGAGAAGAACTGATTTTGGTTTCTTTAAAGAATTTATC